>ERZ1066123.438-NODE-438-length-31621-cov-18.289045_pt1 | contig 31621 bp, 30 predicted proteins | sample MGYA00382770_ERZ1066123 | MGnify/ENA primary metagenome ERZ1066123 (study PRJEB33369, sample SAMEA5778353) | biofilm metagenome | biome: Industrial cooling water; feature: Water cooling tower basin; material: Biofilm | place: United Arab Emirates | collected...
CCGCCGCGCGATAAGAGCGCGCGATGGCCCGGTTGCTCCTGTTCAACAAACCCTTCGGCGTGTTGTCGCAATTCACCGACCGCGGATCGCCGACGGTGCGCGCGACCCTCTCGGACTTCATCGCGGCGAAGGGCGTCTATCCCGCCGGTCGGCTCGACCGGGACAGCGAGGGCCTGCTGCTGCTCACCGACGACGGGCGGCTCCAGGCGCGCATCGCCGAACCGCGCTTCAAGCTGCCCAAGACCTATCTCGTGCAGGTCGAGGGCGATCCGGAGGACGGGGACCTCGAGCCCCTGCGCAAGGGCGTCCGGCTCAAGGACGGCATGACCCTGCCGGCCGAGGCCCTGCGTATCGACCCGCCGGCCCTGTGGCCCCGCGACCCGCCGATCCGCGTGCGCAAATCCGTTCCCGACAGCTGGCTCAGGATCACCATCCGCGAAGGGCGCAACCGGCAGGTGCGCCGGATGACGGCGGCAGTGGGCCTGCCGACCCTGCGGCTGGTGCGCTGGTCGATCGGCGACTGGACCGTCGCAGGGATCGCACCGGGCGCTTTTGTGGAAATTTCCATATGAATTACCGCCACGCCTTCCATGCCGGCAACAGCGCCGATGTCGTCAAGCACGCGCTGCTGATCGCGCTGGTGCGCGCCTTGCAGCTCAAGCCGTCGGCACTGACCCTGATCGACACCCACGCGGGTTGCGGGCTCTACGACCTCCAGGGCGAGGAGGCAGGGCGCACCGGCGAGGCCGAGGGGGGCGTGCTGCGGGCCTTCGCCGACACCAACCCCGTGCTCGATGACTACCGCGCCGCGGTGCGCGATGTGAACGAGGGCGGCGAGCCGCGTCTCTATCCCGGTAGCCCGCGCATCCTGTCGCAGCTGCTCCGCCCGCAGGATGGCCTGATCCTCAACGAGAAACACCCCGAAGACGCCGCCATCCTGCGCGGCGCGATGCGCGGCCTCCCCGCTGCCATCCACGAGCGCGACGCCTACGAGCTGTGGCTGGCGCTGCTGCCGACCCGCACCCCGCGCGGGCTGGTGGTGGTCGACCCGCCCTACGAACAGACCGACGAGCGCGCGCGCATCGCCGCAACCCTCGCCGCCGCGCACCGCAAATGGGCGCACGGCGTCACGGTGATCTGGTATCCGCTCAAGGACCGGGCCGCGCATCTGCGGTGGAAACAGCAGCTCAAGCGGCTCGGCATTCCCAAATTCCTGACGGTGGAGCACTGGCTCTACGATGCCGACCAGCCGGGCCTCTACAACGGCGCGGGGCTGTTCATCGTCAACCCGCCCTATGCCTTCACGCAAGAGCTGCCGCCGCTGCTCGAGGCTCTGCGCGCCGCGCTGGCACCGGACGGGCACAGGGGCACGCTCACGGTCGAGTGGCTGAACGGCTAGACGAGGCCCCCTCGGCACCCCTCCTGGCCGCTCTCCCGGGCACCTAACAGCACTTGTCATCTCCATGACAGGCCATGTGTGTGGCGGCCCCCGATGCCCCGCGGCAAGCTCGCGTCATCGAATGCAACGGGGAGCATGACGATGACGACACCCTTCCAGCGCCGCCCGGCCCGTGCAACCGCCGTGGCCATGCTGGCCGCAACGGCGATGCTCGCCGCGAGCGTTCCGGCCCATGCCAGGGACAAGGACGATGATGATGCGGTCGATCTGGCGAAATGCACCGAAAGCCTCGGCACCATCGCGGTGGTCGAGGGCGACACGCAGGGCTGGTCCGATTACGGCCTCGGCAGCCCGCGCGCGCTGATCAACGCTCTCGCCACCGAAAGCGGCTGCTTCACCCCGCACAACCCGGCCGGCGGCACCTCCGCAGACTTCCTCATGAACGTTGTCGCGGGTGACAGCGAGGAGGTCGACCAGTCGATCGAACTCGCCAAGGGCGCGGCGATGGAGGGGCTTGTGCGTTCGGGCGCGGCGGGCTCGCTGCTCGGCAGCGTTCCGGGCGCAGGCGCGGTGCTGGGGATGTTCGGCGGGCTCGGCGGCAAGAAGAAGAAACTCGCCGCCGGGATCAAGCTCCTCAGCCCCGCCAACGGGTTGACCGTCGCGACCGGACAGGGCGTGGTCAAGAAGAGCACGCTGACCTTCGGCGGCGCGGGTGCTTGGAACGCGGGGGCGAATGCCGCCGGATACGGCGCCAGCAAGGACGGCAAGATGCTGGTCGAGGCCTTCGTGCTCGCCTTCAACGATCTCGTCGCCCAGCGCGAGACCATCGCCTCGGCCCCCAGGGCCGGCGGCGCTGCCTCCGCCGCGACCTCGCTTGCGACGGTCGCCGCCACCACCGCCATGCTCGAAACGCCCGCCGCCAACGCCAAGGTGGTGCGCAACCTCAGGGTTGGCACGACCCTCACCCCCACCGGCAAGCGCGACGGGCTGTTCATCGAGGCCAAGGACAGCTTCGGCACCGCCGGCTGGGTCTCGGTCGAGAGCCTCAACTGACCTCCCGCCGATGCGGCGGCAGCCCCGGCGCACCTGCTGCCATCGCTTGCGCGTCGCGCCGGGCGGTGGCAGCACTGTCGCAGGGGAGGCGGTGCTGTCCGTGCAATCGCGAAGGATGGAAGCGGGGCCGATGAGGATCCTCTACGTCGAGGACGATCCGCGCGCGGCGGCGATGGTGGGCGACATTCTCGCCGCGAACGGCGATGTGCTGGTGTGGGAAGCCAGCGGCAGCGCGGCCCTGCTGCGCGCGGGCATGGAGCATTTCGACGTCATCATCCTCGACCGGATGCTCGGCGACATCGACGGGCTGACCATCACCCGCCGCCTGCGGGAGGGGGGCATCGGCACCCCGATCCTGATCCTCTCGGCGCTGGGCCGCGGCAGCGACCGGGCCGACGGGCTCGACACGGGCGCGGACGATTACCTCGCCAAGCCATTCGAGCCCGAGGAACTGGTCGCCCGTCTGCGCGCCCTGCACCGCCGCGCGAGCGGGCGCGAGCACAGCGCCGTCATCCTCTACGGCGCCTTCGAATGCCACGTGAAGGCTCGCACCGCCTTCCGCGACAACCGCCATCTCGCGCTGAGCCCCAAGGAATTCGAGCTGTTCCGCTATTTCATGGAGAATGCCGGCGAGGTGGTCACCCGCGAGATGCTGCTGCATCACGTGTGGAAGATGGACTTCGACCCCCAGACCAACGTGGTCGACGTGAACATCGGGCGGCTGCGGCGCAAGCTCGAGGACGGGTTCGAACGGCCCGCGCTCGAGACCATCCTGGGGTCGGGCTACCGCCTGCTCGACGGGCGGCCATGACGGGCGCGCCGCGCTCGATCTTCACCCGGCTGGTGGGCGCTGCGATCCTGCTGTCGCTGGTGCTGCTCGCCGCGCTGTGGTGGCTGACCCATGCCAGCGTCAGCGCCACGCTCGAAGACGCCGCGCGCAGCAAGGTCGATGTCGATCTGGCGGGGCTGGTCGATATCTACGCGACGGGCGGGCAGGCCGACCTCGAAGCGCGCATCGCCGACCGCATCGCCTTCACCCCGGCCGAAGGCGGCGCGGCGCATTACCTGCTCGCGGACGACGGCGGGCGCCGCATCGCCGGGGATCTGGAAAAGTGGCCGGCGCTCGATCCGGCGGTGTCGGAAAGCGGCGTGATCGCGATCGGCACCAGGGAGAAGGCCTATGCGCGGGCCGTACAGCTCGCCCCCGGCCTCAGGCTGCTGGTGGCGCGCGGCACCGATCTGGAGACGCCCGTCCTCGCCAGCATCACCGCCGCCTTCGCCGGGGGCGGCGCGGTGTTCGTGGGGCTGGTGGCACTGTTCGGGCGCCTGGCGGCGCACGGGCTCCATGGCCGCATCGCGCGCATCAACCTCGCTTTCCGCGAGCCGCAGGATGCGGCGGGGCTGGTGACGGCGGGCAAGGCCGACGGCGACGAGATCGACGAACTCGCCGCGCACAGCGCCGCCGCTCTGCTGCGGGTGAACGACCTGCTGGCGGCCTACAAGGACACCTCGGAACAGCTCGCCCACGAGATCCGCACGCCGCTCTCGCACCTGGACAACAGGCTGGTGAAGGCGCTGGCCAGCCAGCCCGAACCTGCTGTCGCCGAACGCCTCGCCGAGGCGCGGGGGGAGATCCGGCGGATCGTCCAGACGCTCGAATCCCTGCTCGATATCGCCGCCAGCAAAGCCCATCGCGGCGACCGCGCGGGGCTCGCGCCGGTCGATCTCAGCGGATTGGTGAGCGGGATCTGCGACCTCTATGCGGGGAGCGCGGAGGAGGCGGGGCTGGACCTCGCCTGGACAGTCGCACCCGGAGTCCTGATCGCGGGCGACGCGCGCCAATTGCGCAGGCTGGTGACGAACATGCTCGACAACGCGATCAAATATGTCCCGCCCGGCGGGCACGTGACGGTGACGCTGGAACCCGGGCCGATGCTGGTCATCGCCGACGACGGCCCCGGCATCGACCCGCGCGACCGCGAGCGCATCTTCGAACGCTTCTACCGCGGGCGCGGATCGGGCGAGGAGACCCCGGGCAGCGGACTCGGCCTTGCGCTCGCCCAGGCCATTGCCGAGCGCCACGGGCTGGCATTGACGCTGGAGGCGCCTGCCGCGGGCGGGCCGGGAGGCGCGGTGTTCCGCATCGCGCCGGCGCCATGAGCCGCGCTTTCACCCGGGTCGCTGGCGCGATGGCGGCGCTGGCACTCGCGGGCTGCGCGCCCGGGGCCCCGCCGCGCGGCGCGGCGCCCGAAGCGACGCCCGATCCTGCCGACCGCGCCGAACAGCTGGCGACCGCGCTTCTGCTGGCCGACCGCGCAGACCGCAGCGGCGATGCCGCCGCGCTGGCCGAGGCAGCATTGACGATCGACCGGCTCGCCCCGAGCGCCCGGACCGATGCCGATGAAGAGACCCTGCGCCGCTGGCGCGCCGCCCTCCCCGCCGGCACCGCCCCCTTGCGCGGCCGGGCGCTCGGCCCCGGCTACCGATCGGAGGTGCTGATGCCGGGCGCGACGACGCAGCTTCACCAGACCTTCCTCGGTGGGCGCAGCGCGCAGATCGTGGTCCGCGTCGCCGAAGGGCCGGCACCGCGGATGATGGTCCGCGACCAGTCGGCGCGCGAGGTGTGCCGCGCCGTCCGCGATCCGGTGAATTGCCGCTGGGTCCCGCTCTACACCCAGCGCCACAGCATTGAGATCGTCAACGCCGGCGATACGACGGCGCGGTTCTACATCGTCTTCGACTGACGCTCAGCGCCCGACGAAGACGAAAGGTGCCCACAGGGCCGGATCGCGCAGGGCGGCGTCCCTGCCCCCCGCCATCGCCAGCATCGCACGGCGCAGCGCCTCGGCCGGATCGCCGCCCTTGGCATAGCGCGCCAGTGTCGCGGTCGAGAGCCGCGCGGCGACGTCGTCGCGCACCGCCCAGTGCGAGACCAGCAGGTTGCCTGCGCCCGCGTGGAGGAAGGCGCGCGCCAGACCCGCAAGTCCGCTTCCGTCGGCGCCCGTACCTGCGGCGGTGTTGCAGGCCGAAAGCACCACCCACGCGCCAGCGAGCCGCAGGTCCATGATCTCCTCCATGGTGAGCAGTCCGTCGCCCTGCGCCGCGGCGTCAGGGGTGAGCACCAGCGCGGGCTCGTCGAGCCCGTCGAGCTCGCCCGCAACGAGGCCGTGGGTGGAGAGCGCCAGCACGTCGACCCGCGCGAGATCGGCGCTACGCAGTGCGGCTTCGGTGGCCTCGGCGCCGGTGAGCACCCGGCTCTCGCGCGCGCCGAGCGCCTTGCCGAGCGCCGCCAGTTCGCCAGCTGCGGCCGGAAGCGGCGGCAGGTCGGCAAGGCGGCTGGCGTTCTCGGCCGAGCGGAACGGGGGCAGCGTGCTGGCCCCGGCGGCAGCGGCAAGCTGGACAGGTCGGCTGTCCGCCAGCACGGGCGCGCCCAACGCCAGAAAACCGCGCAGCTGCGGCGGCGCGCCGGGCCTCGAGGCCTGCCGCAGGCTCGCCAGCGACGGGAGGGTGACAAGCGCGTGATCCTCGATCAGCCAGCGCGGGCGCTCGGCGGTGCCACCCGCCAGCACGGCGAAGGGCAGCGACGAGAAGGCCCCGCCTGCCGAGACCAGCACACGCTCGCGCTTGCCGATCACCCGGCCGATCGCCTCGGGCAGCACCAGCGCGCGCAGTTCGGCGGCGGCGGCGTAATCGAAGCCGCCCGGCCGCTCCAGCCCCTCGCGCAGGGTGCGCACCAGCTGCTCGGCGCGGCGGCTCGAACCGTGGCGCACCACCGCCGCGCCGGAGGTGGTGGCGGCGATCACCGTCACGCCTTGCGGGCCCGGCGCGATCATAAGCAGCGCCTCGTCGGGGGCGAGCAACGCCTGCGCCTCCGACAGCGTGAGCCGCTCGCCCGCCTCGCCCTGTGCGAGATCGGGGGCGGCGGCGGCAAGCGCAGCGGCGGCGGCCTCGAACCGCCGGGCCGCCTCGGCGCGCTCGGCCTCCAGAGCGGCCAGCCGCTCGGGCGCGGCGCCGAGGCCGGCCAGCCGCAACTGGCGGTCGAGCAGGGTCTGGAGCGCCTGCGCCGCATCCTGCCGATCGCGCAGCAGCGCGGCGGTGGCCGGATCGCGCGCCGCCATCCGGCGCTGGGCAGCGCGCGCGGTGATCCCGGCCGCGCCTTCGACCACCGGTTGCGCCAGCACGAAGGATTGCGCCACGTCGCCCGACAACGCGCTCGCCTCAAGTGCCCAGCCGAAGCCGTTGCGCAGCTGCCGGTCGAGCCCCGAGCGGCGCGCCCCGCCCGCTTCCAGCTCGGCCAGCCGCGCGTCGAGCCGGGCGGCAGCGGCCACGGCACGCTCGCGTCCGGCGGGAACATCGCCCGCGAGCGCCTCGAAGAGCGCCAGCCGGGCCTCGCCCACCACGGCCGCGGTGTCGTCGCCCGCCCCGCTGCCCGCGCGCAGCGCCTGCGCGCCCTGCTGCACCGCCCGCGCCCGCGCCGCATCGTCCGCCTCAAGCGCGGCAAGTGCAAGCTTGTCCTCGCCCTCGATCCGCTCGCGGTGGTGCGCGGGATAGCGGTTGCTGCGGACCCCGGAGATGGCGGAAAGCTCGGCGAGGGCCTCCGCCGCCCTGCCGCCCTCGAGCAGCGCCTCGGCAAGGGCATCACGTGCGAGCAGCGTGCGGTCGGCCTCAGGCCCGAGATCGCGGGTCATCTTCTCCGCCGCCGCGCGCGCCAGCACCTCGGCCTCGGCGGCTTTCCCGCCCTGCGTCAGCACATGGGCGAGGGTCGCAAGGTAACTGAGCGTCTGCTGGCTCTCGCCGAAGCTCGCATAGGCCATGTCGAGCCCCTTGCGCGCGACGCTTTCCGCTTCCTCCAACCGGCCGAGATCGGCCAGCACCCGGGCGAGGCTGTTGAGGTTGACGGCAAGGAAGGGGTGGCGTTCCGGGAGGAAGCTTTCCAGCACGCTCTGGCTACGGCGGCCTTCCTCGGCTGCTTCCTCGAGCCGCCCGGCGGCGTATAGGAAGGTCACGAGATTGGCGAAATGCGGAGCGGCGTTGGCGGTGATCGGGTCGAGCCTGCGATTGATCGCGATCGCCTCGCGCACGCTGGCGATGGCGCGATCGGTCTCGCCGTTGCGGATCTGGGCATTGGCGAGATTGGACCACGCCGCCGAAAGCTCGGTGCTGGCGCGCAGCTCGCCGGTTGCGGTCCTCGCCTTTTCGAGCCGCCATTCGAGCACCTGCTGGGCGAGCACGCTCGCTTTGTCGAAGGCGCTCAGGGTGAGATAGATCACCACCTGCGCATTGGCGATCAACATCCGCCGCTCGCGCCACTTGGGTTCGTCCGGCCGCGCGGCGATGGCAGCCTCGATCACCGGCGCGAGCCTGCTCAGGCGGGCCTCGGCGCCCTTGATGTCGCCTTGCAGGTAATCGGCAGTAGCGAGCTCGGATTCGACCCAGGCCAGTTCGGGGTGATCGGCGGGATAGATCGTCCGGCCATAGGCCAGCACCTCCTCGAAAGCGCGGCGATAGGCGGCCGGATCGGCGCCTTCGTCGAGCGCATCGGCTGCGGCGAACATGGCATCGAGCCGTGCCTGACCGGCGGCTGCGGGAGCGGCAACGGGCTCCTGCGCCGCGACGGGATAGGCAAGGGCCGCAGCGGGCAGCAGCGCCGCGGCGAACATCGCGCCGTTCCGCGCCGACTGGCGTGACTGCCCTCCCGCACCAGCATCCCGGCGATCACCCGGCGAGCCGATTCCCCGCTGTCCCATGCACTTCCCCATGTGCGCCCCCGGTTTTCTGTCACCCGACTTACTCGAAATTGCAACAGGCAGCGCCTCCCCGCTCGCCTGCCGCGGCTCCGCCGCAGCTGCAGGGCGGCTCGCCCCTCGTCTGACCTATGTGAGTGCCGCAAGCGCCGCCCCGCCCCAGCCTTCGCGGACCCCATCACAGGAGTAGCAACCCCATGGCAGACGCAGTCAATACCGACGAAACCCGCGAACTGATCGCCTCGAACAAGGTCGAGGGCACCGCCGTCTACGATCTCGAGGGCGAACGGCTCGGCACGATCACCAATTTCATGGTCGATAAGCGGTCGGGCAAGGCGGAATACGCCGTGATGCAGTTCGGGGGCTTCCTCGGCATCGGGGCCGATCACTATCCGGTCCCCTGGTCGATGCTGACCTACAACACCGATCACGGCGGCTATGTCGTCGATCTCGACAAGGACGTGCTCAACGATGCGCCGCGTTATGCGGACAACGACGAGCCCGACTACAATGCCGATTACAACCGGCAGGTCTATTCCTACTACGGCGTGACCTACTGAGCCGCGCCGTCGACGGCCCCGCGCCCCCGCTGCGGGGCCGTCACCCCTCCGGATCGAGCGCCTCGGCCACCTCCTCGGTCTCGCGCTGCGGCAAGGCAATCATGACGAGGATGAACAGCGCGAACACCAAGCAGATCGCGTTCGGAATGATCAGCGTCCACTCGCTCTGGAGCAGGCCGAAGGTGGTCCATGCGGCGAAGGCGAGGCTGGTGAGCGCGAACATCCCGAGCGAGAGGCCGTCGGTCGAGCGTTCGCGGATGATCTTCCAGGCCTGCGGCGTGAAGCTCGCCACCGAGGCGCAGGCGCCGATCGTGCCCACCACGGTGATCCAGTCGATGTTCATGACAGCTGCTTCTCCTCCAGCACCACCCGCGCCCGGTTGAGCGCATCCGGCCAATCCCGCGCCAGCGCCCGCACAACCGCCTCGCGCACGTCGCAGCGCAGTTCGAACATCTCGCTGCCGCCGCGCGCGCTCATCAGCACGCGCAATTCGAGCACCTCTGCGGTCATGTCGGTGACCTGCACCGCCGCCGCGCGCCCGTCCCACAACTTGTGGCTCCGCACCGCATCCAGCGCCACTTCGCGCAGGGCGGCAATGTCGGCGGCATGGTCGGTGTAGATCATCACCGTGCCGAGCAGGTCGCTGGTCTGGCGGGTCCAGTTCTCGATCGGCTCCTCGACCAGCTTGGAGACCGGGATCACCAGCCGCCGCTGGTCCCAGATGCGCAGCACCACGTAGGTGAGGCCGATGCGTTCGATCCGGCCCCATTCGCCGCGATAGACGACGACGTCGTCGATCCGCACCGGCTCGGTGAAGGCGAGCTGGAAACCGCCGACGATGTTCTTCAGCAGCGGTTGGGCGGCAACCCCGACGGCAAGGCCCGCCAGCCCTGCCGAGGCGACGAGGGCGAGGCCGATCTCGCGCACCTCGGGAATCTTGAGCAGCATCAGCCCGGCGCTCACCAGCATCACCACCACCACCGCGATCCGCGCGAGGATGTCCGCGCGGGTCCGGCGGCGGCGGGCGAGGAGGTTGTCCTCCGCGCCGATGTCCGACCGGGCATCGACATAGGCCTTGCCGAAGCGGATCAGCGCGATAACGAGCCAGCCCCACAGCAGCGGCATAAGGGTGCGGACCACCGCGACGATGCGCGCGGCGGCGGCTTCGTCAGGCACGGCGAATTCGTCGAGCGCCAGCAGGGCGAGCGCCACGGCAATCCAGCGCAAGGGGCGAAGGACATGGCCGAGCAGCAGCTCGTCGGTGTCAGTGCGGGTGCCGCGCGCCACCCGGCGGGCGATCGCTCCGAGCACGGCGTGCAGCATCAGCGCCGCGAGCGCCAGCATGGCCGCCACGGCGAGCGTCCACAGCAGCGCGCTCAGCCCCTCGCCGGCGGGCAGGAGCGTGGTCAGGTCGGGCCAGTCCATGCCTCAGCTACCGACGATGATCCCGCCATTGGGGTGCAGCACCTGCCCCGTCATGTAGCTTGCATCCTCGCAGGCGAGGAACAGGAACGAGGGCGCGACCTCGTTGGGCTGGCCCGGACGGCCCATCGGGGTGCTTTCGCCGAAGTGCTCCAGCTTTTCCTCGCTTGCCCCGCCGCAGGGGTTGAGCGGGGTCCAAATCGGCCCCGGCGCGACGCCATTGACGCGGATGCCCTTGCCGGCGAGGTTCTGCGAGAGCGAGCGGGTGAAGGCGGTGATGGCGCCCTTGGTGGCCGAGTAGTCGAGCAGTTCCTCCGCGCCCTGGTACATGGTCACCGAGGTGCAGTTGATGATGCTCGCGCCCTTGCCGAGGTAGGGCATGGCGGCCTGCACCATGTAGAACATCCCGAAGACGTTGGTCTGGAAGGTGCGCTTCAGCTGCTTCTTGCTGATCTCGGTCACCTCCTTGTCGGGGTGCTGCTCGCCCGCGTTGTTCACGAGGATGTCGATCTTCCCGAACTTGCGGATCGCAAGGTCGACGATCTCGCGGCAGTGGTCGCGCTCGCCGATGTCGCCGGCGATGGTGACGGCGCGCGCGCCCTCGTCCTCGACCATCTCGGCGGTGGCCATCGCGTCTTCCTCCTCCTCGAGGTGGGAAATGACGATGTCGGCGCCCTCGCGCGCGAACAGCACGGCGACGGCACGACCGATGCCGCTATCGCCGCCGGTGACAATCGCGACCTTGCCCTCGAGCCGCCCGGAGCCGGGATAGCGCGGCTCCCAGTCGGGCTGCGGATCGAGATTGGCCTCGAGCCCGGGCAGATTGCCCTCCTCGAGCTTGGGGACGATGTCGGACATGGGGGAACTCCTTCGGGGGTTTGGGGAGAGAGGGGGGCGCCGGTCAGGCCAGCGAGATATCGAGCACCATCATCAGCACGAGGCCGGCCATCAATGCCGGGGTGGCCGAGCCGTGCTCGATCCGCCGCCGGGTGTGAGGAATGATCTCGGCAGCGACCACGAAGAGCATGGCCCCTGCCGAAAAGCCGAGCGCCCAGGGGAGCACGGCAGCGGAAATCTGTGCGACGGCCACCGCCAATGCGCCGCCGAGCGGCTCCACGAGGCCGGTGGCAAGCGCCCCGGCGGCGCAGCGCGCCCGGCTCCAGCCGAGACTGGCGAGCAGGGCCGCGACGGCCATCCCCTCGGGCACGTTCTGGATGCCGATGCCGAGCGCCGTCGCCCCGCCGAGTGCGGAATCATTCGTCAGGAAGCTCAGCCCCACCGCTGCGCCTTCAGGCACGTTGTGCAAGGTGATGGCGACGACAAAGAGGGCGATGCGGCGCACCTCGGCGTTATGGGGAGAAGCCGCAAAATGCGCAGGCGCGAGGCCGCGCGCCGCGAGGGCATCGGCCCATAGTCCGAGCCGGCCCATTACGCCCGCCCCCAGCCATACCGCCGCGATCACCCCGGCCAACGCCCAGGCGACCGAGGCGCCGCCGCTCCGCATCTGCGCGAAGGCTGGCAGGATGAGCGAGAAACAGGCGGCAGCGATCATGACCCCGGCAGCAAAGCCGATCAGCAGGTTCTGCCGCCGGTCATCGGGTGCGCCGGAGGCGGCGACGGCGAGGCCGCCGAGTCCCGTTGCCGCGCCCGTGCCGAGGCTCGCCGCGATCCCGAGGAGAGCCGGATCGGCCACGGCGCGGTTCCGCTCAGTCGACGACGTTGCCGCTGCCGAGGTCGGCGCCGGTCAGCGGATCGCTGTCGGGATCCGAGGCGGTGCGCTGCGCCATTGCGCGCAGGGTTTCGAGCTTGTCGGCGGGCAGTTCGACCTGCGCCGTCCCCTCGCCACCATCGGCGGGCTTGTCCATGTCGTTCTCGTCGGTGCGCTCCCATTCCGGACCGCTGTTCCACGGCCCCTCGGTATCACCCGGTCCCGTCGAGGCGTTGACGTAGAGGCTGTCGTAGGGGGGCATCCCGGCAAGGCGTCCGGGCGGGAAGTTGTCGGCGATCGAATAGAGCGCCTTCTCGAAGCTCTTCTGGTGCGCGATCTCGCGGGTCATCAGGAAGCCCAGTGCATCCTTGATGCCCGGATCGTCGGTGATCGCGATGAGGCGTTCGTAGATGATCTTCGCACGGCTTTCGGCGGCGATGTTCGACCGCAGGTCGCAGGTCGGATCGCCGCGCGAATCGATGTAGGCAGCGGTCCACGGAACGCCCGACGAATTGGTCAGCGAAGGTCCGCCGCCGTAGAGGATCGACTGGGTGTGGCTGTTCCCGCCCGCGGTGAGCGAGCGGTAGAGCTCGGCTTCCTCGAGCGCCGCCTCGGCGAGATCGCCCTTCGCGCCCTTGTTGAGCATGGCGACGATCGATCCGATCACCTCGAGGTGGGAGAGCTCCTCGGTGGCGATGTCGAGCAGCATGTCCTTGCGTCCCGGGTCTTCCTCGGCGAGCCCTTGCGTGAAGTAGCGCATTGCCGCCGCCAGCTCGCCGTCGGGCCCGCCGAACTGCTCGAGCAGCAGCGAGGCGAGCGCCGGGTTCGGCTCGGACACGCGGACAGTGTATTGCAGGCGCTTGTTATGGCTGAACATGGCGGGATTTATCCTCTCGATGCGGCGGTGTCGCCGGCGTGGATGTGCGATTCCCTGACGATGTTGTGGCGCTCGGCACGCCGATCGCGTGGCACAAGGTCGGCGTGTCTGGGCATACGAAAATAGCTAAAGACTGCGACAATCAGCGGCAAACCGAGTATCCAGAACGGTAGAAGGTTGACGATCGAGAAACTGTTCATTGCAAATACTCCGTTCCGGCTTCCGGAATTCGGGTCTCTGGAATGATCAAGACTGCACGAGGGCATACGAAGACCCCATAACATGAGTTCGCAACCTCCCAATTTGCGCTCTAATTGGCTGTTGGTGATCTATGTGAGCCGCGAAGTCAGCGGCAGGGGCTAAGCGGTCTCGTCGCTCCCCGCGATGCTGCCGGCCCTTTGCCGGTAACGACCCTTCGATCCGCAAAGGCTCTCCGGCAATGCACCGCCCGTCACAGACTCGTTTTCCCGTCGCGCCCGCTCAGCGCCCTGCAATCGTCTGCTTTTCGCATTTGCGCTGGAACCTCGTCTTCCAGCGCCCGCAGCACATCATGACCCGCCTCGCGGACAGCTTCGACGTGCTCTACTGGGAGGAACCGCGCGAGGAGCCCGGCTGCGATGCACCGCGGCTCGAGCGCGAGACGCTGGCCGAGGGCCTCGAACGGATCGTGCCGGTGCTGCCCGCAGGACTAGACGCGGGCGAAACCGACGTCGCCCTGCGCGAGCTGCTGCACGGCGCGCTCGCCGACCGGGCTGGCCCACGGGTGTTCTGGTACTACACCCCGATGATGCTCGGCTTCAGCTCGGGGACACGGGCCGATCTGGTGGTCTACGACTGCATGGACGAGCTCGCCAATTTCGCCTTCGCGCCGGCCGATATCGCCGCGCGCGAGGCGATGCTGATGGCGCGGGCGGACATCGTGCTGTGCGGCGGGAGAAGCCTCTACGAGGCACGCCGCGACCGCCACGACAACATCCACTGCGTGCCCTCGGGCGTCGATGTCGCCCATTTCGCGCGCGGGGCGGAAGGCCTGCCCGAACCGGCAGACCAAGCCGATCTCCCTCGCCCGCGTCTCGGCTTCTACGGCGTGATCGACGAACGCATGGACCTCGCGCTGCTCGCCGAGGCAGCGCGGATGCAGCCCGACTGGGCCTTCGTGATGGTGGGGCCGGTGGTCAAGATCGCCGAGGCCGATCTCCCGCGCGCCGCCAACATCCACTGGCTGGGCCGCAAGGACTATGCCGAGCTACCCGCCTATGCCGCGGGATGGGACGTCGCGCTGATGCCCTTCGCGCGCAACGCCTCGACCGAATTCATCAGCCCGACCAAGACCCCCGAATACATGGCCGCAGGCCTGCCGGTGGTCTCGACCCCGATCCGCGACGTGGTGAGCGGCTACGGCGAACTCAATTGCGTACGCATCGCAGCCGACGCCGCCGGCTTCGTCGAAGCCTGCGAGGATCTCGTCGCCGCACCCGACACGGCGCACGCCACCTGGCGGGCCGAGGCTCGTGATTGCCTTGCCGACAAGAGCTGGGACGGGATCGCTGCGCGGATCACGCGGCTGGTCGAGACCGCACTCGTGACCTGCCAGATGGCAGGGATCGCCAAGCAGCCGCAGCGGCGCCACTTCGACGTGCTGGTGGTGGGCGCAGGTTTCGCGGGCACGGTGATGGCGGAACGGATCGCCGCCGGATCGGGCCGCTCGGTGCTGGTCATCGACAAGCGCGACCACATCGCGGGCAATGCCCACGACCACAAGGACGCGGCGGGCGTGCTGGTACACCAGTATGGCCCGCACATCTTCCACACCAACAGCCGCGACATCCTCGAGTATCTCTCGCGCTTCACCCGCTGGCGGCCCTACGAGCACCGCGTTCTCGCCCAGGTCGATGGCCAGCTGGTGCCGATGCCGATCAACCGCACCACCCTCAACGCGCTTTACGGGCTGGGCCTTGCGACCGAGGCCGAGGCCGAGGCCTATCTGAAATCGGTGGCGGTCGACGTGCCCGAGATCAGGAGCTCGCGCGACACCGTGGTCGCGCAGGTCGGCGAGGACCTCTACGCCAAGTTCTTCGAGGGCTACACCCGCAAGCAGTGGGGCGTCGATCCGAGCCAGCTCGACAAGTCGGTCGCCGCCCGGGTGCCGGCGCGGACGAACACCGATGATCGCTACTTCACCGACACCTACCAGTGCATGCCGGCAGACGGCTACACCGCGATGTTCGCGAGAATGCTCGACGAGCCGCGCATCACGGTGATGACCGGCCAGAGCTTCGACGACCTGCCCGACGACATCACCTGGGATCACCTGGTATGGACCGGCCCGATCGACGAGTATTTCGGTCACCGGCTCGGCAAGCTGCCCTATCGCTCGCTGCGGTTCGAGCACGAGACCCTGCCCTGCGAGCAGGCGCAGCCGGTGGCGGTGGTGAACTATCCCGACGAGGCCGTGCCCTACACCCGGATCACGGAATACAAGCACCTTACCGGCCAGCGCGCGCCGGTCACCAGCATCACCCGCGAATATCCGGCGGACGAGGGTGATCCCTACTACCCCGTTCCCAACGACACGGCGCAGGCGATGTTCAAGCGTTACGACGCGCTGGCGAGGGCCTGTGCCAACGTCACCTTCGTCGGCCGCCTGGCGACCTATCGCTACTACAACATGGACCAGATCGTCGGGCAGGCGCTCGCCACGTGGCGGCGGCTCGATGCGCGCTGGCGGAGCGAGGCGATGGCCGGGGCCGGAGCGGTGGCGGCGGAATGAAGCGCGCCGATGACATTGCCGCCAAGGCGCTGCGCGTCGTCGCCGCGCCCGAGCCCCAGCTCGGGGGCTGGGTGCGCTGCGCCGAGGCGGCGCCTTACTTCGAGACCGAGTCGAGCACCGCATGGACCCCTGTCGGTCACAACGAGGCGATCACCTGGCCCAATCTCGCCGGGCTCCACCGGCGCCGTGATCCCGAGGCGGCGGAGCGCCACTTTGCCGCGCTCGCACAGCAGGGTGTCACCTGCCTCAGGCTGATGCTCGACTACAGCCAGGTACGCCACCGCCATCTCGAACACCGCGTGGGCCGGTTCAGTCCGGCGATGGTACGGCTGTGGGACGACATTTTCGCGCTGGGCGAACGGCATGGCATCCGCTTTCTCGTCACCCCCTTCGACACCTTCTTCATGGCGCGGCACTGGTCGCGACACCCCTATTCGCGCGCCCGCGGCGGACCCTGCACCTCGCCGGAAGCCATGTTCACCTGCGCGGACACTCGCGCGGCGATCATCGAGCGGCTGCGCTTCGCCACCGCGCGCTGGGGAGCAAGCCCGGCGATCTTCGCGTGGGACCTGTGGAACGAGATCGACGCCTGGTATGCGGGCGGCGACATGGCCGCGGTGCACGACTTCGTGACCGAGATTTCCGCCGCGCTACGCGCCGAGGAACAGCGCCTCCACGGCCGGACGCACCTCCAGACCGTTTCGGTCTATCACCCCAACCTCATCGCCCGCCCCGATCTTGCCGATGTGGTGCTGCGCCACCCGTCGCTCGATTTCGTCAGCCTGCACCTCTACGAACGCGGCACCATCGATGCCCCGGAAAACTCGCTCGCCCCTGCGGAAGCGACCGCGCGGCTGGTTTCCGAGGCTCTTGCGCAATGTTCGCCGATGCGGCCGCTGCTCGACACCGAGCACGGCCCAATCCACGCTTTCAACGATCGCCGCGCGACCCTGCCCGAGGCGTTCGATACCGATTGCTTCCGCCGCACCCAATGGGCGCACCTTGCCGCCGGCGGAGCGGGCGGAGGGATGCGCTGGCCCTATCGCCATCCGCACGTGCTGCTGCCCGCGATGCATGAAGCGCAGGGCGTGCTGGCCGGCTTCTTGCCGCTCATCGACTGGCGCAGCTTCGCTCGCGCGCCGCTGGGCGAGCGGCTTACCGTGCACGACTTCGCCGGGCTCGCGGTAGGCTGCGGCGACGGGCGCCAGGCAATCGTCTGCCTGATGCGGGGTGCGATGCAGGATTCGATCGCCAGCCATGTCGAGATCACCGGCCTCGAGCCCGGCTGCTACAGCGTCACGAGGGTCGACACCGTCACGGGCCGCCGCGAGACCAGCGCGGTGCATACGCGGCAGGATGGCACGCTGGTGGTGCTGGCCGTCGGCGGCGCGCACGATATCGCCCTCGCCATCACCCGCGCGCCGGACGATGCGTGCTGAGGCCTTAGGGCTAAAGCGCCTGCCGCCACGCCAGCGCGCGCATCCCCACCGCCAGCGCGGCAGCCGCCGCGAGATTGCGCACCTCGTGGCGCGGACGCTCGCCATAGTCGATGCGGTAGACCCATGACTGGTGCGGGATCGCAGCGGCCACGAAGGTGACGCCCGGCCCCTCCTTCTCCTCGGGGTCGGCATCCCCCGCAAACCCCGTGATCGCCAGCGCCAGCCCGCCGCGCGAACGGCTGAGGCTCTCCTCGGCCATCGCCCGCGCGACCGGTTCGCTGACCGCCCCGGCGCGGTCGATCAGCGCGCGATCGATCCCCAGCATCTGCTGCTTGGCGGCATCGGAATAGGTGACGAAGCCGCGGTCGAAGCCGTGGCTCAGCCCCTCGATATCCGTAAGCAGCGAGGCGAGGAAACCGCCGGTGCAGCTTTCGGCCGTCACCAGCGACATCCCCGCCTCGTCGAGCGTCTCTAGCAGCGAGCGCGCCGCAGCATGGAGCTGCGCCAGTTTCGGGACCGTCCGTTCGGCGAGATCGGGCATGGGCGTCATCAGCTGCGCAAGGCGACCATGTCCGGCGGCGGCAGACTGCCGGACTTGGCCTGTTCCTGGAGCTGCTGCTTGAGCGCGGCCATCTCCTGCCCGATCGCCTCGAGATCGACATCGGCCTTGCGGACCTGCGCGAAAAGGCTGCCGCGCTGGCGCTCTTCCTCGTAGACGTGGTGTTCGACCTGCTCCTTGAGCACGCTGACCTTCGCCTCGTAGAATTCGTCGCCGGGATCGGCTTCGCGCAGCGAGAGGATCAGCGCCTTGGCGCTGTCGTGTTCGACCTGCGCCTCGTCGAGCATGTCGTCTTCCACCGCATCGCGCACCGCCGGGTAGAAGACCTTCTCCTCGATCATCGCGTGGATGGTAAGCTCCTCGCAGATCTGGCGCACGATCTTGCTGCGGGCCGCGCCGCCGCGGGCGCTTTCGAACTTCTCGAACAGTTCCTCGACCTTGCGGTGATCGGCAGCGAGCATCTGCAAGGCGTCGCGCTTGTCGTCCTGTTTGGCCATGATGGGGTTCCTTTCGTCCGGATTGCGATCAGGCGACCATCACGCCGGCCATGTTCATGGCGCGGGTGAGCTTGCGGTTCTCGGCCTCGGACAGTCGCTCGCGCAGGGCAGGGAACAGCACCTCCTCCTCCTCGCGCATATGCTCCTCCAGCGCATCGCGCAGGTTGCGGAGCGTGGCATCGAAGGCGGGATCGGCCTTGTCGGTCTCGGTCAGCTCGTAAAGCATCGCCTTCACCTCGCCGTGGTCCTTGTGGAGATCGCCGAAGGTCTCGCCGCCCTCGGGACTACGGCGCAGCATCGGATAGACGACGTTCTCCTCCTGGAGCGCGTGCTTGCCGATCATGTGCTTGAGCGCGGTTAGCTGCACCGTGCGGCGCTGGGGGTGATCGGCCGACGTCGCGGCAAGCTTGTCGATCGCAGCCAGCGTTGCCTCGTGCTCGCGGGTCAGGCCCTCGCACCAGTCGCGCGCCATGGCGGTCGGCGCCTGGGTGACCATCTTGCGGCCGATGTTGGCGATCGCCGCGACACCGGCGGTGACCAGCACGCTTTTGGCAGTATTGGCGAGAACGCTGCCGTTGTTCGAGGGTTCGTAACGGCGGGTCTTGCGGGCATGGGCGCGGGACATCGGTTCTCTCCTTGGGCGGCCGCTGATCGAGTCGTGTTGCGGCCTCGCGAACCTTGTCGCCCGCGCCCGCCGGGGCGGCACACGCCTATGTTAGTGCGACCCTTTCCGGCGAGCGGCACAGCGCAGCGGGCGGACGATCCGGCCCGCGAACCGGCAAGGAGACAGCATGGCAGCCCGCGCCTATTGGTCCGGCCAGATCCGCCTCGCACTGGTCTCGATCCCGGTGGAGATCTTCTCCGCCACCAAGTCGGGCGCGGCCATCCGCTTCAACCAGGTCCACAAGCCGAGCGGCAAGCGCATCGCCTACGAGAAGGTCGTGCCCGGCATCGGCCCGGTGAACCGCGACGACATCATCAAGGGCTACGAGGTCGAGAAGGGGCAATATGTCCTGCTCGAGGAGCGCGAGATCGAGGCGGTGAAGCTGGAGAGCAAGCGCACGCTCGAACTGGTGCAGTTCGTTTCCGCCGACGAGATCGACCCGCTCTATTTCGAGAAGCCCTATTATGTCGCCCCCAAGGACCAGCTGGCCGAGGAGGCCTTCGTGGTGCTGCGCGAGGCGCTGCGGCAGTCGAAGAAGATCGCGCTCGGACAACTCGCGATGCGGGGGAGCGAAAAGCTCGTGGCGCTGAAGCCCTGCGGGAAGGGCCTGCTGCTCGAGACCTTGCGCTATGCCGACGAGGTGCGCGCCGGACGCAGCTTCTTTGCCGACATCGACGACGCGAAGCCCGATGCCGAGTTGCTCGATCTCGCCACCACCCTTATCGACAAGCGCACCGCCCCCTTCGATGCCGGGGAGTTCGAGAACCGCTATGTCGAGGCGCTCAAGGCGTTGATCGCCCGCAAGGCGAAATCCAAGACCGGCAAGGCGATCATCGAGGATGCGGGCGAGCCGGCCGGCAGGGGCGCAGGCAATGTCGTGGACCTGATGGCGGCACTCAAGAAATCGGTCGGGAGCGAGGGCGGGGCTGCGTCGCGCAAGAAGACGCCCGCGAAGAGGGCGCCCGCGGCGAAGCGGAAGAGCGCCTGATGTTCCTCAACCCGCCTGTGCCGCTTGCGGCGATCGAGTTCGACCTCGTGCTGAGGCTCGGCATGGCGGCGATGCTCGGCCTGCTGCTTGGTCTAGACCGCGAATTGCGCGGCCATGCAGCGGGCCTGCGCACCCACGGCCTGATCTGCCTTGCGGCGGCCGCACTGACGATCTCGGTGCTCGGCCTCTACCGTTCCATGCCGATGGAGAACGGCGATCCGCTGCGCCTGTTCGAGGCGGCAGGCGCATTCGTCGGTATCGTCGGGGCCGGGCTTATCGTCTTCAACAAGGGCGAGGTGCACAACATCACAACCGCCGTACACCTGTTCCTGACAAGTGTCATCGGCGTCGCTTGCGGAGCGGCACAGTGGCCACTTGTGGCGACCGCCGCGCCGATCGGACTGGTGGTGCTCTCGCTGCTCTCCCTGCTCGAGCGCAAGGCGAAGCGGAACTCCCTCGCCGGAACCGACGATGCCGCGGAAGCCTGATCCCCTCGCGGACTACAACGCCAAGCGCGATTTCGCGCGCACCGCCGAACCCAAGGGCGAAGCCGCCAGGGTTACCGGGAAAGACGAAGGCCCCGGCAACACCTTCATGGTGCAGAAGCACGCCGCGACCCGGCTCCACTGGGATTTGCGGCTGGAGGTGGACGGCGTGCTCAAGAGCTGGGCGGTGACCAAGGGGCCGACCCTCGATCCATCCGTCAAGCGTCTCGCGGTGCGCACCGAGGATCATCCGCTCAGCTACGCGACCTTCGAGGGCACCATTCCCAAGGGCGAATATGGCGGCGGCACGGTGATGCTCTGGGACCGCGGCACCTGGGCGCCGGTGGCCGGCAAGAGCGCCGGCGACCTGGAGGACGGACACCTTCACTTCACGCTCCACGGTGAGCGAATGAAGGGCGAATGGCTGCTCGTGCGCCTGAAGCCGCGCCCCGGTGAGAAGCGCGAGAACTGGCTGTTGAGGAAGGTGACGGACGCGTATGCGGAGGAGGGTGACGCCCTCGTCGAGCAGGCCCTCACCAGCATCGCCACAGGCCGCTCGATAGCCGAGATCGAGGCCGGCAAGGCGGCCGAGCCGATCCCCTCCCCCACCTCGTCGAAGCCGAAGGCCCGCAGGAAGCCCGGGCGCGCCGCCAAGGCCGGGGCGGGCAAGCTGCCCAGATTCCGCAAGCCGCAGCTGGCAACGCTCGTCGATGCCGTGCCGACCGGGAACGGCTGGATGCACGAGATCAAGTTCGACGGGTACCGCGCGCTTGTCGCGGCGGGTGGCGGCACGGTGAAGGTCTACACACGGTCGGGTCAGGACTGGACCGACAAGTTCGCCCCCCTCGCAGCCGCGATCGCCGGTCTCGACCTGCCGGGCGCGCTGATCGACGGGGAGATCGTCGCGACCGGCCCCGACGGGAACCCGGATTTCTCGACGCTCCAGAACGTGCTCAAACGCGGCCACGGCGCACAGGGCCCGGGCGACGCGCTGGCCTTCCACGCCTTCGACCTGCTCGAAGTCGGCGGCGAGGACCTGACCGGCCTTTCGAATATCGAGCGCAAGGAACGGCTCGAGGCGCTGCTCGGCGATGCGCCGCCGCCCGTCCATGTCGCCGACCACGTGATCGGCGCGGGCGAACGCCTGTTCGCCGCGATGTGCGGCGCCGGGCAGGAAGGGATCATCGCCAAGGCGGCGGATGCTCCCTATGCTCACGGTCGCACCCGCAACTGGGTCAAGGTGAAGTGCACGATGCGGCAGGAATTCGTGATCGCCGGCTTCAAGACCTCGTCCGCGCGCGGCCGCCCCTTCGCCTCGCTCCTGCTCGCCCAGCACGAGGGCGGCAAGCTGGTCCACAAGGGCAATGTCGGCACCGGCTTCGACACCGACACCATGGCGGACCTCGCCGCCCGCATGAAGCCGCTCGTCCGCAAGACGCCGCCGGTGGAGGTCGCCCCCGCAACCGCGCGCGGGGTGACGTGGCTCACCCCCAGGCTGGTCGCCGAGATCGCGTTTGCTGAGTTCACGGCCTCGGGCAGCGTGCGCCACGCAAGCTTCATCGCCCTTCGCTCCGACAAGTCGGCCAAGGCCGTGAAGCCCGAGCGCCCCGAGCCCGCACCCGATCCTGCGCCCGACGTGACCATTTCCAGCCGCGAGCGGGTGATCTTTCCCGACAGCGGCCAGACCAAGGGCGAGCTTGCCGATTACTATGCCGCCATCGCGCCGCTGATGCTGCCCTTCCTCGGCGCCCGCCCGGTCAGCCTCGTTCGCTGCCCGCAAGGGCGGGCGCGCAAATGCTTCTTCCAGAAACACGACAGCGGGTCATTCGGCGACGGGGTGCATCATGTGCCGATCCGCGAGAAGGACGGCGGCACCGAGGATTACCTCTTCGTCAATGACGCAAGGGGCATCCTGCAATGCGTCCAGATGGGAACGATAGAGTTCCACATCTGGGCCGCCCGCGCCGAGGCCGTGGAGGCGCCCGATCGCATGATTTTCGATCTCGACCCCGACGAGGGGCTCGATTTCGACCGCGTCAAGCAGGCCGCCGGCGACATCCGCCGGCACCTTGCCGATATCGGCCTTGCGAGCTTTGCCATGCTTTCGGGCGGCAAGGGCGTGCACGTGGTCGTGCCGCTTACCCCCGGCCATTCGTGGGAAGCGCACAAGGACTTCTCCCGCCGCTTCGCCGAGGCGCTCTCTCAGGCGGAGCCCGACCGTTTCACGGCAACCATGAGCAAGGCGAAGCGCAAGGGGAGGATCTTCATCGACTGGCTGCGCAACCAGCGGGGGGCCACGGCGGTGGTGCCCTATTCGGCCCGGGCCCGCAGCGGCGCGCCGGTGGCCGTGCCCGTGACTTGGAGCGAGTTCGAAGGCATGGAAAATGCGCACCCCTTCGCCATCGATGATGCCCCCGCGCTGCTGAAACGCGCGCGTTCGGCGGGTCTCAAGGGCTGGGGCTTCGCCGCGCAGAGCCTCCCGCAGATCTGAGCGCCGCTGCCCCTAGCGGTTGAAGTGCAGGTAGTTGTTGTTGAACATGGCCACGCGCTTCAGCCGGTCGAGATCGACGATCCTGAGCTGGCGGTCGGACAGCTCGATCAGCTCCTCGCGGCGCATTTCCTGGAGCGTGCGGTTGAGATGGACGAGGCTCAGCCCGTTCGCCTCGGCAAGGTGGTTCTGGGTGATCGGCAGATCGAAGCCGAGCCCCGTCGCCAGCCCCACCGCCTTGAGGCGATAATATAGCTCGACGAACAGATGCGCGAGCCGCTCCAGCGGAGAGCGCTGGCCGATCGACAGCAGCCATTCGCGCTGGATCCCCGCGGAGACCATCTCGTGCCACAGCAGCGCCCGCAGCAGGTGCGGGCGTTCGTCGATCACCTCGTGGAACTGGTGCGGCTGGATCTCGTAGAACCGTACCGCCGTAAGCGCGCCGATCGAGTGGTCCAGCTCGGAAAGGATGTAGATGTTGAGATCGCAGAAATCGCCGGGAAGGAAAAAGCCGACGATCTGGCGGCGCCCGTCGGGCAGGTCCTTGTAGCGGCACGCCCACCCCGAGATCAGCAGGCGGATAACGGTCGGATTTTCGCCCTCGCGGGCAATGTCCGTCCGCGCGTCGCGGGCGCAGACCGGGCCGGTCTCGAGCGACGAAAGCGCGGCACGATCATGCTCGTCGAGCGGCATGTACCGGCCAAGCAGGCGGAACAACGGCTCGATGCCTGCAGCGGTCAAAGTCGGCATGATCTTCACCCCCGGTTGGTCGGACTGGACATCCCCGCCTCAAGGCGAACCTGCGGATCATGACACTAACTTGTGTGATGATCCGCGCCATGTCGGCGCGGCGGAACGGGCCGTAAACCGGCTGCAAAGATCCTGACCGCGGCCCCGGGGGGACATAGCCTCAGTAAGTGGCGGGGGGGTCGCTCGCGGGGAAGCTCTGGTCGCTTGCCTCGTCCACCTCGGTCCAAGGCTGCACGGGAGGATCGCGCATCGCCGCGGGCCCGGCATCGCGCACCGGATTGGCTCCACCCGCGGCCTGACCTTCGGCGAAAGCAGCGCGCGACGTGCCGGAACCGGCAGAGCGCCGCGCGAACACATAGGCACCAGCGCCGAGGGCAAGAAGGCCTAGAATCATGCGCATCAACTGTCTCCCGTCGGCCCGCCGTGTCTCCGGGCCGGAGTCGCGAGCGGCACGCCGTTGTGTCAGAATCTAGCGGTGCGCTGCCCGCAGCGTCCCTAACTTCGATCAGCAGCGACAAGGGGTGGCCCTCGGGCTGATATATGTTAGTCAGGCTTCGGCCCCTGCTCCCTATGCTCCGGGTTGCGAAAGACGAGCGAAATGGCGGACTTCCCTCACGATTGCGACGAGAGCCTGCTCGGGGCCGCGTTTCGCGCGCTCCCCGATGCAGCCTGCATCCTCGAGCCGGTGACGGGTCCGGACGCGGAGCCGGACGACTGGCGCTATCTCGCAAGCAACCTCAGGCACGCGGACCTGCTTGGTCGGCACGATCTCGTGGGCAAGACGCTCCGCGAGGCCCATCCCGATCTGCCCGAGGAATGGTTCACCGACTTTGCCCGCGTGCGCGCCACGCGCATTCCGGAAACGCTTGCACGCCAGCACGCAACGGAGTCCCTGATCTTCGAGGTCTGCTTCTCCCCTCTAGGGGCCGGCGACGCGATCATGGTGCGTATCCGCGATATCACGCAAGAGCATGCGGCGCGTGAGGAGAAGCGCGAAGCCGACACGCGCTACAAACAGATCTTCGACGCGATCGACGAGGGGTTCTGCATCGTCAGGGTGCTCTTCGACGATGCGGGCGACCCGGTCGACTACCGCTTCCTCGAATGCAACGCGGCCTTCGTCGAGCACACCGGGCTCGAGGATCCGGTCGGCAAGACGATGCGGACGCTTCAGCCCGACATCGAGGACAAGTGGGTGGCCACCTATGCGCGGATCGCGCTTTCCGGCGTTGCCGAACGGTTCGAGAACGAATCGCCCGCGATGGGCCGCTGGTTCGATGTCTTCGCCTTCCCGATCGGCGAGCAGCCGCCCTATCTGGTGGGCATCCTGTTCGAGGACATCGGCGAGCGCAAAACGATGGAACTGGCGCTCCGGCATTCCGAGAACCGGTTGCAGTCGCTGATCGAGGCGACCTCGGACCTCATCTTCCGCATGAACCCGCAGGGCACGCTGATGGAACAGCTCGGCGGCAACAGCCTGCTGGGCGAGGTCAGCGGGGAGATCGACTGGATCGGGAGCTTCGTCGCTCCGACCGATCGGGACAGGGTGCGGCACCTCCTCCAGGAGGCGATCGAAACGCGCCAGCCGCTCGAGCTGGAGCACCGTTATCTCAGGCCCGATGGCGAGGTGGGCTGGCTCTATTCGCGCGCCGTCCCGGTGTTCGACGATGGCGGAGAGGTCACCGAATGGTTCGGCATGGCGACCGACATCACCAGCCGGCGCCATGCCGAACGCCAGCTGGCCCACGGCGCCGAGATGCTGCGGGTGGCGAGCGGGATCGGCAGGGTCGGCCTGTGGGACTGGAACATCGAGACCGGCGAGCTGATCTGGTCGGACGAGCATTACCGCATGGAAGGCTACGAGCCGGGGGAGATCGCGCCGAGCTTCGAAGTGTGGGCCGAACGTGTCCACCCGGAAGACCGCGCCCGCACCGAAGCCGTGATTGCCGAGGCCATGCGCACCGGGGAGGAATATCTCAATGAATACCGCGTCTGCCATCCGGGCGGCGAGGTCGTCTGGCTCTCGGCCCGCGGGCGCTTCCTCTATGACGAGCAGGGCAAGCCCGTGCGGATGCTGGGCGCCATGATCGACACGACCCAGCGGCGGCGCGAGGAGGAATGGCAGAAGTTGCTGGTTGCCGAGCTCCAGCACCGGGTGCGCAACCTGATCGGCATGGTCCGCTCGGTCGCGCGGCTCTCGGCCCCGAGCCACCGCCATGTCGACGAATATGTCGATCACCTGATCGGTCGCCTGCAGGCGATGGGCCGCACCCAGAGCACCCTCACCCGCTCCCCCGGCCGGAGCGTGGACCTCGCCGAACTGGTGCGCGAGGAGCTGCTGGTCCACGCCGTCCAGCCCGACAAGTGTCATGTCGACGGGCCGGAGGTCGCGCTCTCCCCCCATGCGGCGGAGATCGTCACCCTCGCGATCCACGAACTCGCCACCAATTCGATCAAGTACGGCGCGCTCGGCGACACCGGCTACATCCGGATCGTCTGGACGCTACTGGACAGGGACGGGAAGCGCTGGGTCAGCCTGCGCTGGCAGGAAACCGCACCGGTGCGCAAGACGAAGCACAACCGCAAGGGGTTCGGGCGAAAGCTGATCGAGGAGCGGGTACCCTACGAACTGCAGGGCGAGGGTCGCTTCGCGCTTCACGACACGGGCGTCCTTGCCGAGCTCGAATTTCCGCTGTCCGATGCCGGCAGCATTCTCGATCCGCGATCGTGAGGGAGAAGCGGGCATGACCGACCATGTGCTGAACGGCCGCCGCGTGATTATTCTGGAGGACGACTATTACCAGGCCCAGGATTGCCGGCATCTGCTCGAAGAGGCCGGGGCCAGGGTGATCGCGATGTCGGGCACGCTGCCCGATGTCGATACGCTGCTCGCCGACGGCCCGATCGATGCCGCGTTGCTCGACATCAATCTCGGACACGGCCTGTCGCTCGATTTCGCCCGCGAACTGCGCCGCCGTTCGATACCTTTCGTGTTCCTGACCGGATATGACGCAGCGACGCTGCCCGATGATCTCGCGGGCAGCGCCTATGTCAGCAAGCCCGCAGACGGGGCGCGCATAGTGGCTACGCTGGAACGTCTGGTGAGGCGGGATACCTAGGGCGAGCGGCGGCCGTCAGGCCGCCACCACCTTGAGCCGCTCGCGTTCGCGCGGGGTCTGGACCCGCGGGGCGAGATAGGAACTGTCGAACCCGGCGATCTGCTGCAGCGTGCGCAGGTCGAGGATCGTCAGCTGCTTCGAGCGCAGCGTGATGAGCCCCTCCTGACGCAATTGCTGGAGCTTGCGGTTGATGTGCACCGGAGTGAGGCCGAGCACGTCCGCCAGATCGTCCTGCGTCAGGGGGAAGTAGATCTGGTTGCCCTGGTGCGCATCGACCAGCGAGAGCCGGTAATGGGCCTCGCAAATGAGGTGCGCCATCCGCTCGAGCGCGTCGCGGCGGCCGACATTGACCACCCACGACGAAAGCACGGCGTTCTCCATGCAGCCATAGTTGCGCATCGCCTCGCCGACCGCAGGGAAGCGGTCGATCACGCGGCGCATGTCGGCGTGGAGGATGTTGACGATCTTGCACGGGCTCAGGGTGATGACTTCCTCGATCGCGATGCCGTTGGGCGAGGAATCGAAGTAGAAGGCATCGCCCGGCACCAGCAGGCGGGTGATCTGGCGCGCGCCGTTGCGCAGGATCTGGTAACGCGCCGCCCAGCCGCTGAGAACGACAGGAAAGGACACCATCTCGTCGCCGTCGCGCGACAGGTATTTCTTGGCGCCGATCTCCTTCGGCTGCCGGCACAATTCTTCGACCGCCTCGATTTCCTGATCGCTCAGTTCGGCAGCATGCATAAGTCGCAGCAGGAAGGCGTTGAACACGTGCTTGCTCCTCTGGAGGTGTTGAGAGACTTGCACTTGTCCGCCAACATGGACCTTGTCTCTCGATCAAAAGTTATCGGCGCTGTCGAATCCCTGCATTTCACCGCGTAAACGCAGCGTATCGTCTCACTCCCGTTTTCGCAAATGCGTCGCAATGAGGTGCGCCGGGTGCATCGGCCGAGCGCGAGGCCTCCGGAAATTCCCCTATTCTTGCAACCGATTCGACCGAGTGCGTCGATCCCGACATGGCTTTCGACGGGGCGTCGCGGCACGGCGATAGGGCGTCCGCCGTGGGTAATTCAGGATAGGGGGTCCGAACCGCTTCGGTGGGACTCTTGTTGAGGCCGGTCTTGCGGGGCAGCCGCAGGATCGGGGTTCATAACGGAAAGGAATGTGAGATGGCGAACGAGCGCAATCAGAACCGCGAGAGCCAGAACCGGGAAGGCGGTCGCAACGACCAGATGCAGGCGAGCGAGAACCAGCGCGGCTACGGCCAGAGCGGTTCGGGCTGGAACCAGGACCAGCAGGGCGATCAGGGCCGCTATGGCCAGGGCCAGCAGGATCAGGGCCAGGGCTCGTACGGCTCCCAGGGTGGCTATGGCTCGCAGGGCGGTCAGGGCGGCTATGGTGGCCAGAGCGGCGGTTACGGTGGTCAGAGCAGCTACGGCGGCCAGAGCGGCGGCCATGGTCAGGACAACCACGGCCACAGCGGATCCGGCGGCTACGGCAGCCAGGGCGGCTTCAGCGGCCAAGGTGGCTACGGCGGCTCCAGCGGCTATGGGCAGAGCAGCCAAGGCGGCTATGGCGGCCAGAGCGGCTATGGTCAGAGCGGCGGCTATGGTCAGGGCGGCCAGGGCGGCTTCGGCCAGAGCGGTCAGGGTGGACAGAGCGCCATGATGGGCGGCTCGCAGCACGGCCAGAGCCAGTGGGGTCAGGGCCAACAGGGTCAGGGCCAGCAGGGTCAGGGCCAGCAGGGCCACCACCATGACCACAGCTACAGCCAGTGGCGCCAGCGCCAGATGGAACAGTTCGACAACGACTACAACGAATACCGCCAGCAGCAGCAGGACGAGTTCAACTCCAAGTTCGACGAGTGGCGCAAGAAGCGCGACAGCGAAGGCGGATCGTCCTCGGGCAGCTCGAGCAGTTCGGGCAGCCAGGCCACCGGAAAATCGGGGTCTACCTCGCGCTGAACGTTGCGGCGGCGGGCACGCCCCCGTCCGTCGCCGCTCCCCTGCCGCCCTCCGGTCCCCGCGGTCCGGAGGGCGGTTTTTCGTGGGCGAATCGCTGCCGCCTCTTATGACAATTAACGCGGATATAATTCAGGTTAGAGCGTGCCGCGAATCAGTCGGGCAGAGTGTCACGGTCGTTGGGTTTCCCGATCCCTCTGACAACTCGATGGCCGGACATGCCTTCGGTTTCCACTTCGTCCGGTCATTGCCCCAACAACTCCCCGCCCAGCGATGGGCGGGGTTTTTTGTCGCCCTGCGCCGGTTGCGCCGACCCTTGACGTAAATGCGCCCGCAAGACCGCGAGCAGTCCCGGGGGCGGGGGAACTCGTCGGTCTCGCGGGCGCAGCCCGGCAGGTGCGCGGCGGGTCGCAAACCGCGCGGCCGGGATCGGGTCAGCCCTGGTCGAAGCGCTGGAAATACTCGCGGAACTCCATGCTGATGCGCTGGCGCTCCTCGACCGGCGCATGGCGGATCACATCGGGCAGCCAGCTGCTCTCTTCCTGATAGACGTGCTGCTGCACCGCACTCTCGATGTGATCGAGTTTCTCGCGCCATTCGCGCGTCCCGGGGGCCATCTTCTGCAACTCGGCGAGTTGCACCTTGGTCATGGCGTGCTCCTCGTAGGCCATGCCGGCATGGGCCTTGCCCGAGTGCTCGGAGATATCGGGGTAAACCACCGCTTCTTCGGCCATCGAATGGCCGTTGAGCAGCACGGCAAGCTCCCGGACCGCCGCCTCGGCACCGGGCCCGGCCGCCTCGCGCGCCTCGGCGAACAGGGCCTCGATCTGGCGGTGCTGGGCGAGGATGTCCTCGGCGAAGGGCTCTCCCACCGACAGTTCCTCGAGCTGCCGTCGCGCATCCGCGCGCTGTTCGTCGGAAGCCGCCGGGGCGAGTGCGGCGGCGATGCGGTCCAGAAAGGACATGGGAGAGCCTCCTCTTCGGGGGTTGGGGAGTCGGGTTTGTGGGGTCACCCTAGGATCCGCCTTTGATGCGGCCATCGCCTGCTTTCCTATCCCGGGTTAAGGTCCGGAAGCTCGCCGCGCGCCAAGCCATCTCCACCAACGGGCCACTCGGACGTCGCATGACCGCTTCTCCATTTCCGCCGCAGCCGAGGCCGCAGCGATGAGCGCCGCGGCCCCGCTCTCGCTTCTGCTCGATTTCGACGGAACGCTTGTCGAAACCGCCCCCACGCCCGACGCCGTTGAGATCGGCGCGGACTTGCGCGCCCTCGTCGCCGAGGCGCTGCAACGCCTGGGCGGGCGGCTGGCGATCATCAGCGGCCGTTCGCTCGAGCAGCTCGACGCGCTGTGGGGCCGCACGCTCTGGCCGGTGACGGTCGCCGCGAGCCACGGTCTCGAATTGCGCCACGACGGACGGCTGCGCGCCCCGCCCCCGGCCCGGATCTTCGCCCGCCTGACGCGCGAGACGGAAGCCCGCTTCGGCGCCCGCAACGGGGTGGTGATCGAATTGAAGAGCTACGGGCTCGGCATCCATTACCGCCTCGCGCCGCGCCTGCGCGAAGCGGTGCGCACATGGGCCGAGGCCTGCGCCGCGGAGCACGACCTGGTGATCCAGGAAGGCGACATGGTGTGCGAGCTGCGCCTTCCGGGCGCGGACAAGGGCGACGCCGTGCGCACCATCATGCAGCGCCAGCCTTTCGCGGGAAGCCGGCCGGTCTACATTGGCGACGACCTGACAGACATCGCCGCGATCGACGCCGCCCGCGTGCTCGGCGGGCAGGGGATCGCGGTCGGCCCGCGGATCGCGGAGCACGCCGATGCGGTGCTCGCCGACCCGCAGGCGGTCCATGATCGCATCCGCCTGTTGCTCGACGAGGCCCCTGCCGCACCTTTCATCACATAGGCGGTTTTTTGCACGTGTGCCTTGGGCGAAGGCCGCAGTCACGCCCGCACCCCCCCTTGCACGGCATCCCCGCCGACCAAACGGAGCGCCTTCCATGCCCCGCCTCATCGCCATATCGAACCGCGTCCAGGTCGAGACCGAAGGAGAGAACGCGAACCGCGGCGGCCTTGCGGTGGCGCTCGCTGCGGCCTTGCGGAGCAGCAACGGACTGTGGTTCGGCTGGTCGGGCGAACAGACGGAGGAGTTTACCGGCCAGATCACCTTCCGCCGCGAAGGCGGGGTAGCGACCGCCACGATCGACCTCGAGGCGCAGGACGTCGACGAATACTACAACGGCTTTGCCAACCGCACCTTGTGGCCGCTGTTCCACTACCGGCTCGACCTCACCGAGATCGCGCGCGATTTCGCCGGGGGCTATGCGCGCGTCAACGAGCGTTTCGCCGAGACGCTGGGACCGCTGCTCGAGCCCGACGACCTGATCTGGGTGCACGACTACCACCTGATGCCGCTGGGCGCGCGCCTGCGGATGCGCGGCTTCGACAACCGGATCGGCTTTTTCCTGCACATCCCCTGGCCCCCGTCGAGCCTGCTGATGTCGCTCCCCAACCACCGCGACCTCGTCGAGAGCCTGCTCGCCTATGACGTGATCGGGTTCCAGTCGGACGAATGGCGGCAGGCCTTCATCGACTATGTGACGGCCCAGTTCGACGCCGAGATGGACGGCGAATACGCGTGCCACAAAGGACGGCGCACGCGCCTGCTCGACTGCCCGATCGGGCTCGATGCGGCCGATTTCGGCAGCGCGGTGCATTCGCTCGCGGCCAAGCAGGCCGAGACGCGGCTGGTGGTGAGCGCGGTCGGGCGCGACATGATCGTGGGTGTCGACCGGCTCGATTATTCCAAGGGCCTGCAGGAACGCTTTGCGGCCTACGAACTGCTGCTCACCAAGCGCCCCGAGCTGCGCGAGAAGATCGCGCTGCTGCAGATCGCCCCGCCTTCGCGCGGGGATGTGCCGAGCTACCAGCAGATCCGCGCCGACCTGAGCGCGCTGTCGGGCAGCATCAACGGGGAGTTCGCCTCGATCGACTGGGTGCCGATCCGCTATGTCAACCAGGGCTACTCGCGCGACGAGCTGTTCGGCATCTACCGGGCCTCGAAGGTCGGCCTTGTCACCCCCTTGCGCGACGGGATGAACCTCGTCGCCAAGGAATATGTCGCCGCGCAGGATCCGGCCGA
>ERZ1066123.444-NODE-444-length-31412-cov-18.828683_pt1 | contig 31412 bp, 33 predicted proteins | sample MGYA00382770_ERZ1066123 | MGnify/ENA primary metagenome ERZ1066123 (study PRJEB33369, sample SAMEA5778353) | biofilm metagenome | biome: Industrial cooling water; feature: Water cooling tower basin; material: Biofilm | place: United Arab Emirates | collected...
GCGCCGGCGTCGCCGCGAGCGCGCGGTCGGCGCGCAGCAGTGCGCCGCGCACGTCGCGCGCGACCGTCGCCAGCGCCGTCGTGTCGCGCGCCGGCGGGATGCGACGCAGCGCCGCGCGCTCGGCGCGCGTCAGGAAGAGCAGCGCCGCGAGCACCGCGCCGCCGGCGACGAAGCCGGCGATCGTCGCGACGCCGCGATGGCGTGCGAGGTTCCGCGCCCGCGCCCGGTAGTACCGCGCCCCGCCCGGCGCCGTCGCCGCGTCCACGCTCTCCGCCACGCGTCTATCCTAGCGCGCGCACGGCAGCGCGGGAACGGTCGCGCACGCCCCGGACGCGACACGGCGCCCGGACCGTGATGGCCCGGGCGCCGTGCGCGACCGAAGAACGATCAGGTCCGGCTTACTGCTGGACGGTGATCTTGATCTTCATGTTCATGGCCGAGTGGGGCGTGCAGACGCCCTCGTACGTGCCGGCCGGGATGTTGCCGAACGAGACGGTGTACGACTCGCCGTCGGTGACGAGCATCTTGCCCGAGAGCGTGCCGCCCGACTCCGGCATGTTCGCCGACATCTGGCCCTTCGCGGCGGCCGGGAAGGTCGCCTCGTCGAACGCGATGTTGTGCGGGCCGCCCTTCGTGTTGATGAACTTGATGCCGTCGCCGGCCTTCACCGTGATCTCGGCGGGCTCGTAGCGGTAGCCCTTCTCGTCACCGATCATCTGGACCTCGTGGGTCGTGCCGGTGATCGCCGCCGCCGCACCGCCGGCCGCCGGGGCAGCCGCCGTCGCCGCCGAATCGGTCGCGGGCGCCGCCGCGGCCGGAGCCGCCGCCGTGTCGGCCGCCTTGTTCTCGCCACCGCCGCACGCCGCGAGGGCGAACGCGCCCGCGAGGAGCGCGATGTTCTTGAACTGCATTGCGAAGTCTCCCGAGAGATTTTGATCGAGGATCGGGGTCCGGACCCCGCTCCCGCGGCCGGTGGCCGGCCGCGCGCCGATAAGCATAGAGGGACCGGCCCCCGCGGCAAGGGGCGACGAGGGCGCCGGATCGCCGACCGCACGCCGTCGCGCGCGACGTTGCCGCCGACCCCCGATGCACCCGGGCGACCGGCCGCGGTCGACCGCCCGCGCCCTCTACACCGCGCACGGGACGGCGTTCACCGGCGCGCGGACGTCGGCCACGACCGAGGGCCCGATCGTCGCCGCGCTGCCCCGACGTCCCGCGATTGACCGCGCCGCCCGCACGGGCTAGCCTTGGCTCCGTCATGCCGACCCGCCCCGCGCCCCACCACCATCACCACCATGGCCGCCGCCCGACGGGCGTCGTCCGGGGATGGTGCTGCGCCTGAGTCGGTCCGGCGCACGCGCATGACCACGGCGGCCCGTCGCTCCGACGGGCCGCCGTTTTTTCGTCTCCCCCTGTCCGCATGCTCCGCATCGCCCTGCCGAACAAGGGTCGTCTCGCCGACGACGCCCGCGACCTCTTCACCGACGCCGGCCTCGAGGTCCGCGTCCGTGGCGATCGCGCCCTGACCGCGTCGCTCGGCGGCGAGTTCGAGGCGATCTTCGTCCGCGCCGCCGACATCCCCGAGTTCGTCGCCGACGGCGCCGCCGACGCCGGGATCACCGGCGCCGACCTCGTCGCCGAGTCGGGGCGCGCCGTCCACGAGCTCCTCGACCTCGAGTTCGGGAAGTGCCGCCTCGTCGTCGCCGCGCGCGAGGACGCGGGGATCACCTCGCTCGACGACCTCCGCGGCCGCCCGCGCGTCGCGACCGTCTTCCCCGGCGTCACGCGCCGCTTCTTCGAGCAGCAGCGCGTCCCCGTCGAGGTGGTCCCCGTCAGCGGCGCCGCCGAGATCGCGCCGCACCTCGGCATCGCCGACATCGTCGTCGACCTCACGAGCACCGGGAGCACGCTCAAGGTCAACGGGATGCGCGAGGTCGTCACCGTCATGCAGTCGAGCGCGCGCCTCGTCACCTGCCGCGAGCCGGGCGACCCGCGCCGTGACACTCTCGGCGAGCTGGTCGACGCCCTCGCGAGCGTCCTCCGCGCGCGCGGGCGGCGCTATCTCATGGCCAACGTGCCGCGCGCCGCCCTCGACGAGGTGAAGCGGATCATCCCGGGGCTCAACGGCCCGACCGTCATCGACATCATGAACGGCGGGACGATGGTCGCCGTGCACGCCGTCGTCCCCGCGGCGACGATCTTCCGCACCGTCGCGCAGCTCAAGGCGGTCGGCGGCGAGGGGATCCTTGTCACGCGCATCGAACGCCTCATGCCCTGACCGCGAGCGCCCACGCCATGTCCGTCATCCCGCTCCGCGTCCCCGGCGGCGTCGCCCGCGCCGCGCTCCCGTTCCGCTTCGGCGGGCGCCTCCGCGAGCTCTCCCCCGACGACCGCCGCGCGCTCCTCGAGCGCGGCACCTCGGGCGACGAGGCGGTGCGCACCGCCACCGCCGCGATCGTCGCCCGCGTGCGCGCCGAGGGCGATCGTGCGCTCCGCGCGCTCGCCCTCGAGTTCGACGGCGTGCAGCTCGACAGCTTCGAGGTGCCGCGCGCCGAGTGGGACGCCGCGCTGGCCTGGCTCGACGCCGACGTGCGCCGCGCGCTCGGGCGCGCCGTGCGCAACGTCCGCACCGCGCACGCCGCCTTCCGCCCCGTCGCGACCGAGGTCGAGACCGAGCCGGGCGTCGTCGTCGGTCGCCGCCCCGACCCGCTCGGTCGCGTCGGCGTCTACGCGCCCGGCGGGCGCGCCGCCTATCCGAGCTCGCTCGTGATGGGCGTCGTCCCGGCCAAGGTCGCCGGCGTCGGCGAGGTGATCGTCTGCACGCCGCCGGGGCGCGACGGGCGCCCCTCGCCGGTGGTGCTCGCCGCCGCCGCGCTCGCGGAGGCCGATCGCGTCTTCATGCTGGGCGGCGCCGGCGCCGTCGCCGCGATGGCCTACGGCACCGAGAGCGTCCCGCGCGTCGACCGCATCGTCGGCCCCGGGAACGCGTACGTCGCCGAGGCCAAGGTGCAGTGCTCGGGCGCGGTCGCGATCGACTCGCCCGCGGGGCCGAGCGAGCTGCTCGTGATCGCCGACGACACGGCGCACCCCGACGTGGTCGCCCGCGAGCTCCTCGCGCAGGCCGAGCACGACCCGCGTGCCGCGGTCGTCTGCGTGGCGATCGGCGACGCGGTCGCCGACGACGTCGCGCGGTCGCTGCTCCGGCTCCTGCCGGACGTCGCGCGGCGCGACGTCGTCGAGCAGGCGTTCGCCTTCGCCGGGGGGATCCTCGTCGCGCACAACGCGATCGAGGCGATCGACTTCGCCAACATGTGGGCCGCCGAGCACCTCCTCCTCGCCGTCGACGAGGACGGGCGCGACGCGATGCTCGCGCAGCTCCGCAACGCGGGGACGATCTTCGTCGGCGAGCACGCGAGCGTCGCCTTCGGCGACTACATGACCGGCGCGAACCACGTCCTCCCCACGGGCGGGCTCGCGCGCAGCTTCTCCGGGCTCTCCACGCTCGACTTCGTGCGCTGGACGACCTGGCAGCGCGTCACCCCCGAGGCGGCGGCCGCGCTCGCCGCCGACGTCGGCCGCCTCGCCGACGCCGAGGGGCTCCCGAACCACGCCGCCGCCGCGCGGCAGTGGGGCACCCCATGACCGCACCGTTCGCGCTCGCGCGCGCCGCCTACGCCGACGTCCCGCTCTACGACCCGAAGCGCGTCCCGACGCCGACGGACCTGAGCGACAACACCAACCTCTGGGGGCTCCCGCCGCAGGCCGAGCGGACGCTGCGCGAGCTCCCGTGGCAGAAGGTGACGCGCTACCCGTCGCTCTACGCGGCGGAGCTCAAGCGCGCCCTCGCCGCGCGCGCCGGCGTCACGCCGGACATGGTCGTCACCGGCTGCGGCTCCGACGACGTCCTCGACTCGGCGATGCGCGCCTTCGGCGACCCTGGGATGACGGTCGCCTACAGCGACCCGACCTTCGCGATGGTCCCGATCTTCTCGCTGATGAACGCGCTGACTGCGATCGGCGTCCCGGCGCGCCCCGACCAGTCGCCCGACGTCGACGCGCTCATCGCGACGGGAGCGCGCATGGTCTACCTCTGCGCGCCGAACAACCCCACCGGCACCATGGTCCCGCGCGCCGACCTCGAGCGGCTGCTGCGCGACTTCCCCGGCATCGTGCTCGTCGACGAGGCCTACATCGAGTTCGCGGGGACGTCGCACGTCGACCTCCTCGCCCGGCACGAGCGGCTCCTCCTCGTGCGCACGCTCTCCAAGGCGTACGGCTGCGCGGGGCTCCGCGTCGGCTACGCGCTCGGCCAGCCGGCGATCGTCGCCGAGGTCGAGAAGAGCCGCGGCCCCTACAAGGTGAACGCGGTCGCCGAGGCGGTCGCGCTCGCGGCGGTGGCGCAGGACGCGGTGTGGGTGGATGCGCACGTCTCGCTCGCCGTCGAGAACCGCGCGCGCCTCGAGCAGGCGCTGCGCGACATGGGGCTCGCGCCGCTGCCGTCGAGCGCGAACTTCAGCTGCGTCCCGGTCCCCGACTGCGTCGCCGTGGGACAGGCGATGCGCGCGCGCGGCGTCGCGGTGCGCCCGTTCCCCGCGCTCCCGCACGTCGGCGACTGCCTGCGCATCTCGGTCGGGCCGTGGGAGCAGGTGCAGAAGGCGGTCGACGCGCTCCACGCCGTCCTCGCCGAGCGCGGGCCGCTGCAGCACACGGCGACGATGCGCATCCCGGGGCGCGCATGAGCAATCCTCGCATGGTGCGCGTCGCATGAGGATCGCGCTCTTCGACTACGGGGCGGGGAACCTGCACTCGCTCCACAAGGCGCTCGAGCGCCCGGGCGTCACGGTGACGGTCGAGCGCGACCCGCTCGCCGCGATCGCCGCCGACGCGCTCGTCCTCCCCGGCGTCGGCGCCTTCCAGGCGGCGACGGCGGCGCTGGGGGCGCACGGCCCGGCGGTGTGCGACGCGATCCGCGCCGGCCTCCCGACGCTCGGCATCTGCCTCGGCATGCAGCTCCTCTTCGACGCGAGCGACGAGGGGGGCGGCGCGGGGCTCGGCGTCGTCCCCGGGCGCGTGCGCCGCTTCGATGCGACGCGCGTCCCGCAGATCGGCTGGAACCCGCTCGTCACCGCCGACGACCCGCTCCTCGCCGCGAGCGCGCTCGCCGTGCCGTACTACGCCAACTCGTTCGTCGGCGCGCCCACCGACGACGGCTGCGTCGTCGCGTGGGGCGAGCACGAGGGCGACCGCTTCCCGGCGATGGTGCGCGTCGGCGCCTGCGTCGGCGCGCAGTTCCACCCCGAGAAGTCGAGCACCCCCGGCGTGAGCTTCGTGCACGCGTGGGTGCGCGAGGCGCGCGAGCGCACCGCCGCACGCGTGGCGACGACGGGCACCGCCGACGTCGCATCCGCCGCCGGCGAGACCGGCGGCCTCGCCGACACCACCACCGACGCGCGCCCGTCCCGCACATGACCGTTCTCGACTGGAGCTTCGGCCCCCCCGGCGGCCTCGTCGCCATCCCCGCCGTCGACCTGCGCGACGGCGCCTGCGTGCAGCTCGTCGGCGGCGACTATGCCAACGAGGCGGTGCGCCGCCCCGATCCCCTCGCCGTCGCGCGCGAGTGGGAGGAGGCCGGCTTCGCCGCGCTGCACGTCGTCGACCTGGACGCGGCGACGGGGCGTGGCCACAACCGGCGCGTCGTCGAGCGGCTCCTCGACGCGACCACGCTCGACGTGCAGGTCGGCGGCGGCGTCCGCACCGAGGAGGCGATCCAGTGGCTCGTCGACTCGGGGGCGCGCCGCGTCGTCCTCGGCACCAAGGCGTTCGACGATCGCGCGTGGCTCGAGGAGATGGCCGCGCTCTTCCCGCAGCGCCTCGTCGTCGCCGCCGACGTGCGCGACCGCAAGGTGACGGTGCGCGGCTGGGCGCAGACGCTCCCGCTCGACATCGAGGACGCGGTCCGCGACCTGAACGCGCTCCCGCTCGCCGGGGTGCTCGTCACCGCCGTGCACCAGGAGGGGAGCATGCAGGGCGCCGACCACGGGCTCATGGACGACGTCGTCCGCGAGTGCGCCCACCCCGTCATCGCCAGCGGCGGCATCGCCACCGCGCTCGACCTGCGCCGCCTCGCCGACGCCGGCGTCCGCGCCGCGGTCCTCGGTATGGCGCTCTACACCGGCACGCTCGACCCGCGCGCCACCGCCGAGGAGTTCGCCGCATGAGCACCGTCACGCGCCGCACGAAGGAGACCGACATCACGCTCACTCTCGCGCGCGGCACCGGCACCGCCGACGTCGCGACCGGGCACGGCTTCCTCGACCACATGCTCGTCGCCTTCGCCCGCTACGCGGGGCTCGACCTGCACGTGCGCGCCACCGGCGACCTCCCGCACCACCTGATCGAGGACGTCGCCATCTGCCTCGGCACCGCCGTCGCCGCCGCGCTCCCGGCGACCTGCGCGCGCTACGCCGACCGCGTCGTCCCGATGGACGACGCCCTCGTCATGGCCGCGATCGACCTCGGCGGGCGTCCGTACTACCGCGGCCGGCTCCCGAGCCGGATGTGGACGCACTTCCTCCGCAGCTTCGGCGACGCCGCGAAGGCGACGCTCCACGTGAAGGTCCTCCGCGGCTTCGACCGCCACCACGTCGTCGAGGCGGCGGTGAAGGCGGTCGCGCTCTGCGTCCGCGACGCCTTCGTCGACACCGGCGCCGTCTTCAGCACCAAGGGCTCGGTGGCGCTCGAGGTGACGCCGTGAGTCGTGTCGCCGGCGGGACGCGCCGCGAGCCCGCGCGCGCATGCTGACGAACCGGCTGATCGTCTGCCTCGACGTGCGCGGCGACCGCGTCGTGAAGGGAGTGCAGTTCGTCGGGCTGCGCGACGTGGGCGACCCGGTCGAGCTGGCGCAGCGCTACGAGGCCGAGGGGGCCGACGAGATCGTCTTCCTCGACATCTCGGCCTCCGCCGAGGCGCGGGCGACGCTCCTCGACGTCGCGCGGCGCACGGCGGAGCGGCTCTTCGTCCCGCTCACGATCGGCGGCGGCGTCCGCACCGCCGACGACGTCGCGCGCACGCTCCGCGCGGGGGCCGACAAGGTCTCGCTCAACTCCGCCGCCGTCGCGCGCCCCGAAGTGCTCACCGAGTGCGCCGACCGCTTCGGCGCGCAGTGCACCGTCGCGAGCATCGACGCCAGGCGCGACGAGCACGGCACCTGGCGCGTCTGGACGCACGGCGGCCGCACGCCGACGCCGCTCGAGGCGGTCGCGTGGGCGCAGGAGTGCGTCGCGCGCGGCGCCGGCGAGATCCTGCTCACGAGCATCGACCGCGACGGCGCGCGCACCGGCTACGACCTCCCGCTCACCCGCGCCGTCGCCGACGCCGTCCCCGTCCCCGTGATCGCCAGCGGCGGCGCCGGCGCCCCCTCGCACGTCGCCGACGCCATCCTCGAGGCCCGCGCCGACGCCGCCCTCGTCGCCGGCATCCTCCACGACGGCCTCGTCACCGTGACCGAGCTCAAGGACGCCATGCGCGCGGCCGGGGTGCGGGTCCGGTGACGTTTCGCTCGCGTCGGCATCGCGGGACCGCGTCAACGCGGAGCCACGGAGGACCGCCGGAGAACGGAGGACCGCACCGCACTGCGGAACGCAAAGGAGACGAAGACGAGGGAAACGTCGTGAGTTCTCTCCGGCGTCTTCGCGCTCTTCGCGTTTCGCCGTTTGCAGCAAGTCTCCGTTCTCCGGCCGTCCTCCGCGCCTCCGCGTTGACGCGGTTCCAGCGATGCCGCACGCCACACCGGGACCACGGCACGATGAGCACACCATGACCTGGCTCGACCCCGTCGCCGAACTGGCCCGCCTCGCCGGCGACGCCGCGATGACGCACTGGCACCGTGACCCGGCCGTCGAGTGGAAGGGGGACGGCTCGCCGGTCACCGCCGCCGATCGGCACGCGGAGACGGTCGCCCGCGAGTGGATCCGCTCGCGCTTTCCCGGCGACGGCATCCTCGGCGAGGAGTTCGGCGAGGAGAACGCCGGCGCCGCGCGGCGCTGGATCCTCGACCCGATCGACGGCACGAAGTCGTTCGTCGCCGGCGTCGCGCTCTGGGGGACGCTCGTCGCCGTCACCGAGGGCGCGCGCGTCCTCGCCGGCGCCGTCTACGCCCCCGCGACGAACGAGCTCGTCGTCGCCGCGCGCGGCGAGGGGTGCTGGTGGAACGGCGTCCGCGCGCGCGTCTCGCGCACCGACGCGGTCGAGCGGATGGTGCTCTGCACCACCGACGACCGCTTTCCCGACCGCCCCGTGCGCCGCGCGCGCTGGCAGACGCTCGCCGACCGCGCGCGCGTCGTCCGCACCTGGGGCGACTGCTACGGCTACCTCCTCGTCGCCACCGGCCGCGCCGATGCGATGGTGGACGACCTCATGAACCCGTGGGACGCCGCCGCGGTGCAGGTCGTCGTCGAGGAGGCCGGCGGCGCCTTCACCGACTTCCGCGGCGTCGCCACGGCCTTCGGCGGCGACAGCATCGCCACCAACGCCGCGCTGGCGGACGCCGTGCGCACCGCGCTGATTCCCGGTGGCGATCCCGGTCTCGCCCCGTGACCGCCCTCACTCCGCTCCCCGCATCCGCGATGGCCCTCTCCCTCGACCTCGACGCGCTCGACTTCACCAAGGGCGGCGGCCTCGTCACCGTCGTCGCGCAGGACGTCGACACGGGCGACGTGCTCATGGTCGCGCACGCCGATCGCGAGGCGCTCGCGCTGACGCTCGAGACGGGGCTGATGCACTACCGCTCGCGGTCGCGCGGCCTGTGGAAGAAGGGGGAGACGAGCGGGCACGTGCAGCACGTCCACTCGCTCCACGCCGACTGCGACGGCGACGCCGTCCTCGCGCGCGTCCGCCCCGCCGGCCCGGCCTGCCACACGGGCGCGCTCACCTGCTTCACCGAGCCGGGCGTCGCCCCGCCCTCGGCCGACCCGCTCGCCGCCCTCGACGCGACGATCGCCGCGCGCGCCGCCGGCCTCGTGATCCGCGAGCGCGAGCGCCGCGAGCTCCCGCGCCGCACCGGCGACGCCGCACCCGCGGGCGACGACGCGCCGCCGAGCTACACGCAGAAGCTCCTCCTCGACCGCAACCTCCGCCTCAAGAAGCTCGGCGAGGAGACGGCCGAGCTCCTCGTCGCGATCGCCGACACCCAGCGCCAGCGCGCCGCCTCCGAGGCCGCGGACCTGTTCTACCACACCCTCGTCGCGCTGCGCTCGATCGGCGTCTCGCTCGACGACGTCCGGCGCGAGCTCGCGTCGCGCGTGAAGTGATTCCGCGCGTTCGTTCGGGTGTCGTGTCTCGTCGGCATCGCTGAACCGCTCGGAACGGCGAGAAGAACGGCAGGAAGGGCAGTGAACTGCAGGACAAGCAGCCCGTGGGGTGGCCTCGGCGTGCGGAGCTACCTCCGGCGCGGAGCCAAGGATCCGTTCTTCTGAATGGACTCCGCACCGATGGAGGCTCCGTGCGCCGAGGCCACCCCACGGGCTGCTTGTCCTGCAGTTCACTGCCGTTCCTGCCGTTCTTCTCGCCGTTCCGAGCGATTCAGCGATGCCGACGAAGGACCACGATCCTCGACGCGACGCGACCGGCTCAGCGACGACGCACCGGGAGCACCTCCGACACGGCCGCCTCGAGGAGCTGCCGAGTGTATGCGCTGTCACGGGCCTGCGGCGCGGTTCCCCAGAAGGTGAGCGTCGCGACCTCCGTTCGACTCCGGGCCACGGAGGTCGGCGGCAGCGTGTCGCCGGCGGCGCGGACCGTGAGCGCGACGCGCGCGGTCGGGAGCGCGCCCGCGGGCGCCATCGGCGCGCGGTCGTTCGCCCCGGGCCGCTGCATCGATGTCGACAGCGCCGACGCCAGCGTCGGGATGCCGTCGCCCGTCGCGGGGCCGAGGGCCACGCCGGTGGCCCCGAGTCCCGACACGATCGTCGCCGCGCGCAACTGGAGCGCCGGCTGATGGTCGTCGCGGAGCCCGATCCCTGCACCAGGGCCCGGCTGCACCGGCACGAGCGCATCGGCTCCCTTCGCCGGCAGCACGGCGCGGCGCCGCGGCGACAGCCGATCGAGCAGGAGAGGTTCGCCCGGAGCCTCGAGCGCCACCGCGACGACCACGGTGGCGTCCTCGGCCGACGTCCGCACCCACCCGCGCGCCTCGAGCGCGGCCTCGACCTCCGCCTGCAACATCGCGCGGGTCCCGGCGTCACCCCGGTCGACCGGCACCGTCGCGTCGAAGGCCCATCGTACCGGCGCCGATGCCGCCGGCGTGTCCGCAAGCGGCGCCGTGTGCGCGCACGCGACCACATGGACCAACAGAGCCGGCATCACGTACGACCGTCGGGACACGCGCATCGGGGCCCCTCGTCAGGCATGGTGATTCGCGGAGTATGCGCCGGGCTACCCGGATGTTCCACCCGCGCGCGGTGCGGAGCGCGGTCGGCATCGCCGCCGGCAGCGCTCAGAAGCCGGCCACCCGCCCCGCCGAGATCTTCGTCGGATCGCCGACGTAGCCCGCCACGAGCCCGTTCAGCCAGGTGCGCGAGACGCGCTGGATGTCGAGCGGCGTCACGCGGCGCAGCTCGTCGACGAAGCGCTCGGCCGTGCGCCAGTCGCCGCGGTAGAGCTGCGAGCGCGCGAGGAAGGTCGCCTGGTCGGAGTTGGTCTCGTTGTCGAGGAAGAACTCGGTGATGAACTGCTGGATCAGCAGCTGCAGCCCCGACGGATCGATGAAGCCGCGCTTGAGCGCCGTCACCTCGCGGCGCATCAGCGAGAGGACGCTGTCGGGCTGCGTCGTCGTCACGTAGAGGCCGGGGAGCCCGTAGGCGCGCTCCTCGAACGGCGCCTCGACGGCGTAGGTGAGGTTCCGCCGCACGCGCACCTCGGTGAAGAGGCGCCCGCCGAGCGCCGCCATCGCGACGCGCATCGCCTGGTAGTCGGGCGAGTCGGCGCGCGGACCGGGCCAGTAGCCCTTGAAGTAGTTCGTCGGCAGCGCGCGCTCGACGACGTGCAGCGCGCCGGCCCGCGCCGTCGGCGCCGGGGGGGCGCTCCACGTGTACGTCCCCTTCGGCAGCGTGGCGAGCGTGCGGCGCACCAGCCCCTCGATCTTCGCGCGCGGCACGTCGCCCACGACGACGAGGAGCATCCGGCTCGTGACGAAGTTGGCCCGGTGCCACGCGCGCAGTTCGGCCGCCGAGAGCCGGCGCACCGACTGCGCCGTCCCCTCCGGCGCGACCCCGTACGGGTGCCCGGCGAAGGCGACCGAGTCGGCGAGGTGCTCGAGCAGGTTGTCGGGATCGTCGGCGCGCTGCGCGATCCCGCTCAGGAGCTGCGTGCGCACGAAGTTCACGTCGGCGGTGTCGAGCCGCGGCGCCATGATCCGGTCGGCGAAGATCGCCCACGTGCTGTCGAACGCCGTCACCGTGCTCCGCAGCGCGAACATCGTCCAGTCGATGTCGGGGCGCGTCGCGATCGCGCTGCCGAGGCGCGCCATCTTCCGCTCGAGGACGTCGCGCGGGTACCGCCGCGTCCCGCGCTCGCTCGTCTCGAGCAGGACGAGCTCGACGCCCGCCTTCTCGCGCCCGACGAAGTTCGTCCCGCCGAGGAGGTACAGGTTCGCCGCCACCACCTCGTTGGCCGGGACGCGCCGGTGGATGACGGTGAGCCCGTTGACCGTGAAGCTCGACGTCGCGCTGTCGGCCGCGCGTGCCCGCTCGAGCGCGCGCGTTACGAACGCCTCGTGCCCGGCGACGCCGCCGACCGGCGCCGACTTCCTCCGTGCCTCCGCGGTGAACTCGGGCCGCCCGTCGCCACGGCGCGCGATGGTGTTGGACGCGGACGTCCGCGATCCACCGCAGGGGCGCGGAGCGGTCGGCGTGCAGGCCGGCGAGGCGGAGCCGGGCCACGCGTGCGCCGACGCCGCGAGCACGAGCGTGGCGCCGAGGAGCGACTGCACGAGGCGGCTCACGGCTTCGGCTCCCGCACCGGGCCCACGACGTCGGCCTCCGTCAGCCGCAGCCGCGCGCGATCCTCGGCCGAGATGAGGATCCCCGTCACGCTCGGCCGGCCGACGATGAACCGCGCCGCGTAGCGCTGCAGGTCGGCGGGGGTCTGCTTCGCCATCTCGTCGACGTAATCCATGAAGTAGTCGAGGTCCGCCACCGCCCACCAGAAGCCGACCGTGTGCGTCAGCTCGCTCGTCTTCTCGAGCCCGAACTGGTTCTCGGTCCCGCGCTGCGCCTTCACCGCCTCGAGCTCCGCGGCGCTGAAGTAGCCCGGGTCGTCGAGCTTCTCGATCTCGCGCCAGAGCGCCGCGAGCGCCGCCTTCAGCTTCTCGGGCGTCGTCTGCCCGCTGATCGTGATCGGCCCGACCTGGTCGAGCGTGTAGTAGTTGACGAGGATCCCCTGCCAGAGCCCCGCGTCGGTGAGCGCACGCTGGAAGCGCGACCCCTTCGTGTTGAGCGCGTCGCTGAAGACGTCGGCCGCGAAGGTCGCCGCGCGGTCCTTCCGCACGCTCGGCCCCTGCCACTGGATCAGCACCGACACCGCCCCCACCGGCGACTCGCTGATGATCGCCACCGGCTTCTCGACCGGCGGGATCGGCGGCACCGGCTCGGCCACGAACGGGTCGGGGCCCTTCTCCCACGTCCCGAAGGCGCTGTCGGCGAGCGCGAAGACGCGCGCCGGGTCGACGTCGCCCGTCACGAGGAGCGCGGTGTTGTTCGGCACGTAGTAGCGGCGCTGGATCGTCCGCATCTGGTCGGGGGTGACGCCGCGCAGCACCGCGCGGCTCCCGATCGTGTTCTTGCGGCTCGTCTGCCCGGGATAGAGTGCCGCCGTCATCGCCTGCTGCAGCGCGAAGCCGGGCGACGCCTCGTTGCGGTCGTACTCGCCGAGGACGACCTCCTTCTCCTGCGCCAGCTCGTCGGCGAGGAAGAGGGGCCCGCGGATCGCGTTCGCCATCAGGAAGATGCCGCCGCGGAGCGAGTCGCTGGGGAGCGTCAGGTAGTAGTTGACGCGCTCCTCCTGCGTCGTCCCGTTGAACCGCGCCCCGAGCTCCGCCGCGCGCTGGCTGAAGGCGTCGGCGTTGGGGTAGGCCTTCGACGCCTTGAAGAACATGTGCTCGTACATGTGCGCGAGCCCCTCGTACTGGGGGCCCTGCGTGAAGGCGCCGTTCTTGACGTTCAGCTCGACCGTCGCGATCGGGATCCCGTGGTTCTCGACCACGATCACCTCGAGCCCGTTCGGCAGGACGCGTCGCTTGATGATCTGCTCGAGCTGCGCCCGCTGCGCGCCGAGCGGCAGCGCCGCGACGCAGCAGGCGACGAGGGCGACGAGACGTCGCCCGAGGCGGAACCGGACTGGCATCACCAAATGGACACCGGCGACGCCCCCCGCCGCCACCCTGCGTGGCCGCGCCCGGTGCGTCGCGCTGGGCCCGACTCCGTACCCGCGTTCCTTCGACGCGTTCGGCTTCGGTTCCGTCGTGATTCGGGCTCCGCCGAACCGCCGGGTGGGGCAGGTGAACGGCAGGAACGGCAGGGGGACGGCAGGACGGCGGGGGGACGTGTCCGCAGCTCGACACTCCGCGCCGCGCCCGAGAAAAGGAATCGTTTCCCGGCTCCGCGCCGATGCCGACGCCGCGCGCACGGGCCCCGGCCGTCCTGCCGTCACCCTGCCGTTCCTGCCCTTCACCTGCCCCACCCGGCGGTTCGACGGAGCCGCCAGATCGCGCCGCAGCCAGACGCCACGCACGCGACGGCCACGACTGGCACGACGCCCCCGGAAGGCGTTTGCTTGCGCGCCATGACCGACCACCCCGCCGGCGGCCGCACCCCCGCCGACCCCGCGGCGCTCGCCGCCTGCGCCGCGCGGCTCGACCCGGCGCGCCTCCGCCGCGACGTCGCGCTCGCCCCCTACACCACGTTCCGCATCGGCGGCCCCGCCGACCTGTGCTACGAGGCCGACTCGGCCGACGACCTCGCCGGCGCCATCGACGCCGCGCAGGCCACCGGCGTCGACTGGTTCGTCCTCGGCCTCGGCGCGAACATCCTCGTCGGCGACCTGGGCTTCCGCGGGCTCGTCATCCGCAACCGCGCCGACCGGATCACCTGGCACGACGACGGGCGCGTGACGGCCGAGTCGGGGGCGGTGATGGGCGACCTCGTCCACGCGGCGGTCGCGCGCGGGCTCTCGGGGTTCGAGCACTACATCGGCATCCCGTCGACCGTCGGCGGCGCGATCTGGCAGAACCTGCACTTCCTCTCGCCCGCCCCCGAGCGCGAGCGGACGATGTTCATCGCCGAGGCGTTCGAGGCGTGCCGGATCCGTACCGAGGAGGGCGAGCGGCGGACGGTCGACGCGGCGTACGTGAACTTCGGCTACGACGACACGGTCTTCCACCACCGGCGCGACGTGGTGCTCGACGCCACCTTCCGCCTCGTCCCCGACGACCCGCAGCGGCTCCACCGGATCCTGCAGGAGAACCTGAGCTGGCGCGGGGCCCGCCACCCCTGGCTCGAGCACCACCCGAGCGCCGGGTCGATCTTCAAGAAGATCGAGGGCGTGGGCGCCGGCCGCCTCGTCGACCAGTGCGGCCTCAAGGGCCACCGCATCGGCGACGCGGCGATCACGCACATCCACGCCAACATCATGGTCAACCTCGGCCACGCCACCGCCGCCGACGTCCGCGCCCTCATCTCGCACGCGCAGGCGGCCGTGCTCGAGAAGTTCGGCCAGCGTCTCGAGCCGGAGATCGGCTTCGTCGGGCAGTTCGCGTGAGCCCGTCGCCGCGTCAGGCGCGCGGTGCGCTCCGCCGAGCTCCGTGGGGCGGTCGGAATCGCTGAACCGCGTGGGTGAAGCAGGGGACGGCAGGGAACGGCAGGGACGGCAGGTCGCTGGGCCGGGTCCGCGCGCGGAGCCGGCCCATGTGCCGTGCCCACATCAGGATTTCTTTCTCGACTCCGCGCAGCTGCCGGCTCCGCACGCGGAGCCACCCCCTGCGACCTGCCGTCCCTGCCGTTCCCTACCGTCCCCTGCTTCACCCGAGCGGTTCAGCGATCCCGAAAACAGCACCGGGACCTCGGTGCGAACACCGAGGCCCCGGCGGGATGCACCATCGTACAGGAGCTGCATGGCAAGCCAGCGACGGAGCACCGACGCGCCGGTAATGCGGCGGATCAGTTCGTCGACACCGCCCCGGGGACGGTGACCGGGATCTGGCGGGGCTTCGCCGACTCGGCCTTCGGGAGCGTCACGGTCAGCACCCCGTGCTCGAGCGAGGCCGCGATGCGCGCGGCGTCGACGTGCGAGGGGAGCGTGACCTGGCGCACGAAGCCGCCGGTGACCCGCTCCGCCCGGTGCCAGCGGACGGTCGCGTCGCGGGCGGGCGTCGGGCGCTCGCCCTTGAGCGTCAGCACGCCGCGCTCGACGCCGATCGACAGCGAGTCGGCCGAGACGCCGGGCAGGTCCACGGTCAGCACGTAGCCTGCCTCGCTCTCCGTGATGTCGAGGGCGGGGGTCCAGCTGGCCGAGGGGGCGACGAACGCGTCGTCGAGGAACCGGTCGAGCGCACGCAGCGCAGGGGTAGCAGGAAAGAGCATGCGGGTCGTCATCATCGTGTCATCCTCGTGCCATCAAGGTGAGACTCGGCGCCCGGAGGGCGAACCCACCGTGCGCCACCGGCTACGGAGGAAGGCAACCCGTGGACCGCGTCCGTTCGTTCATGACGACAGCGTGGATGATGCGTGATCGGCCGAGTCGACAGCGGGCGTGCCGAGTTGACCGACGCCGTGCGGGGGAGCCGGGAGGGCCGAGGGGGCGGCGGATCGCGCCAGCGCGCGGAACTCGGTCCGCGTCGCCGCGAGCTCGTCGGAGAGGGCGACGACGTCGCCCTGCAGCGCGGTGAGCTGGCCCCGGAGCTCGTCGAGCCGCGCGAGCATGGCGGCGTCGGCCGCACCGGACAGGGGCCGGCCTCGCTGGAGCCAGGCCACGACGATCTTGCGCGTCGACACCAGTGCGCCGATGGCCACGATGGTGGCGTAGAGCGGCAGCGACGTGTTCGCCCAGTCCATCGGGCCTCCCGGAAGTCGTTGTGTGGTGGCGACCTGCGAGGTGTCACCTCGACCACGGTCGCTCTGTGGACGATCGACACCACGACGCCATGACGTCGAAACGCCGCCGACATCAGAACCGCGTGTTCGCCCCTACGAGGATCTGGCCGTTGTGATTCGACCGGGCGCCTCGGCTCCGCGCCAAGCTGTCGAAGTCGTTCTGGAACGACAGCCGGAGCCCGGCCCACGACGTCACCGCGTACGACAGCCCGACGAAGTTGCTCACGAGGAACCGGTCCGGCGCGGCGATCTCCGGACGGTAGCTCGACACCAGGTCGAAGTTCACCCGCTCGGTGAGCTGCGTCCGGTAGCGCACCCGCGTCGCCAGGCGCGCCAGCTCGCTCCGCACCACCGGCGCCGGCCCCGGCTGCCCCGCCACCGGCTGCGGCAGCGCGTTCGCTTCGGCCAGCACCGCCACGCTCGCCTCGAGCCGGTAGACCGTGTCGCAATCGATCAGGTAGCGGTACCCGACCCCCGCGTTCACGCGCTGGTCGATCCGGAGCTCGAGGCTCCGCTCGGCCGACAGCTGCGCGAACTGCGTGTGCACCTGCTCCGGGTTGTGCTCGACGTTGAGCGCCGTCACCCAGCTCCGGCGGTCCATCACCTGCTGGCCGTCGCGCTGCGTCGCCCCGATCAGGTAGCGCGCGTCGAGACGCACCCCCCACGCGTCGCTCGTCCGGCTCACCGCGCCGCGGGCCGAGACGATCGCCTGCTCCGAGTTGCCGTAGACGTAGTTGCCGCCCACCTCGAGCGTGCGCGCCCACCGCACCGCCGACGGCGCGGCGGCGGCCGGCGCGACCGGCCCCTGCGCCCCGGCCACCGGCGCGGCCGCCGCCAGCGCGAGAGCGGTCACCGCGACCACGCGGCCGCACCACGTCGCCCGCCCCCTCATGCGATCCCCGCCTGCGCCCACGCCCCCCACTCCGCCTCGGCCGCTCCCAGCGTCAGCTTGTGCTGGTTCCGCACCAGCGGCTGCACCAGCAGGAACGGCTCGTCGAGGAGCAGGTCGAACCACCGCGCCTCCGAGTACGATGCCGCCCGCAGCCCCAGCTCCGCGAAGCGCCGGCTTTCCCGGTCGACGAGCGCCGCCACGCCGAACTTCTGCGCGAAGCGCTGCAGCTCCCCCTTCGCCATCGCCCGCTCCGCCAGGTCGACGAAGTGGACCTGGATCCGGCGCTCCGCGAAGAAGCGGAGCGCCTTGCGCGTGTCGGCACTCTTCTTCGTGCCGAAGACCTGGACGGGCATCGTGCGGGGCGGGGAATGCGGGGAGGGACACGTTCCGGCGCAATGTAGGTTGATCCGGTGATGACGTGGACCACCCGCCACCCGCCGCGGCGCCGCGGCCGCGTCGCGTGAGCGCGCCCGGCTACGCCCCCCCGTGGTTCCTGCGCAACCCGCACGCGCAGACCATCTGGGGGAAGTTCGTGCGCCCCGACGCGCCGCTCCCGCCCGTGGTGCGCGAGCGCTGGGAAACGCCCGACGGCGATCACGTCACCGTCGTCCGCGTGCGCCCCGACGCGCCGCACGCACCGCGCCTCCTCCTCCTGCACGGCCTCGAGGGGAGCGAGCGCTCGCACTACGTCGAGGCGCTCTTCCGCGCCGCGTGGCGCCGCGGGTGGGGCGCCGACCTCCTCCTCTTCCGCGGCTGCGACGGGACGCTCAACGCGCGCCCGCGCTTCTACCACTCGGGCGAGACGGGCGACGTCGCGCACGTCGCCGCACGCCTCGCCGCCGCGCACCCCGGCGCCCCGCTCCTCGCCTGCGGCGTCTCGCTCGGCGGCAACGTCCTCGTGAAGTGGCTCGGCGAGGGAGAGCGCCCCGTCCCCGCCGCGCTCCGCGCCGCCGTCGCCGTCTCGGTGCCGTACGACCTCGCGCGCGGCTCGCGCCACATCGGGCGCGGCTTCGCGCGCGTCTACGAGACGACCTTCCTCCGCTCGCTCCGCGCGAAGGCGCTCGCCAAGCGCGCGCGCTTCCCCGACCACTTCGCGCCGGCCGAGCGCATCGCGGCGATCCGCACCCTCTGGGAGTTCGACGACGTCGTCACCGCGCCGCTCCACGGCTTCGACGGCGCCGAGGACTACTACGCGCGCTCGAGCAGCAAGCGCTTCGTCGCCGGGATCCGCGTCCCCGCGCTCCTGCTGAGCGCCGTCGACGACCCGTTCCTCCCCTGCGACGTCCTCGACGAGGTGCGCGCCGTCGCCGACGCGTCGCCGCACGTCGCGCTGCAGTTCGAGCCGCACGGCGGCCACGTCGGCTTCGTCACCGGCGGCGCGCCGTGGCGCACCGACACCTGGCTGGCCGAGCGCGTCCCCGCCTTCCTCGCGTCGCACCTCGACGCGTCGGCGCACGAGGCGGCGCGCGACGTCCTCGAGCGCGAGGGACGCGCCGCGTGAGCGCGGCGCCAGCGTCGCACCGCGCACCGCGCGACGTGCAGCACCCCCGGCTCGTCATGGTGCTGTCACGCCTCGCCTGCGCGTGCGCCGTCGCCGTCGCGCTCGCAGGGTGCGCACCGCGCGCGCCGGCCGCGGCGCCCTCCGTGAACACCGACGCGCTCCCGCTCGCGAGCGACGCCGAGGCGGCGTCGCTCCTCGTCGACGTGCGCGCGGTCGATCCGACGATCCGCGTCGACGCCCGCTACGCCGCGCGCGACAACTTCACGGGCGCCCCGCTCCCCGGCTACGACGCGCCCCGCGCGCTCCTCCGCCGCGAGGCCGCGCTCGCCCTCGCGCGCGTGCAGCGCCGCGTCGCCGCCGACGGGCTCGCGCTCCTCGTCTGGGACGGCTACCGCCCCGTGCGCGCGACGCAGGCGATGGTCGCGTGGACCGAGCGCGCCGGCCGGCAGGAGCTCGTGCGCGACGGCTACATCGCCGCACGCTCGCGGCACAACCTCGGCCTCGCGATCGACCTCACGCTGGTCGACGCCGCGACCGGCGCGCCGCTCGACATGGGGACGCCGCACGACTTCTTCGGCGAGGCCGCGCACACCGCACGCGCCACCGGCGCCGTCGCCGCCAACCGCGCGCGCCTCGTCCGCGCGATGGAGGCCGAGGGCTTCCGCAACTACGCGCAGGAGTGGTGGCACTTCAGCTACGACGTCGCCGGCGCGCGCCCCTTCGACCTGCCGATCCGCTGACCGCGGGGCACGAACGTCGCGGGGCTCCCGGGCGTAGCAGCGACGTCGCACCTGGCGCTCCCGCAGGCGCCGCATCCCGCCCCCTCGCACGGTCCACACGCCCGTCCACGCGCATGCACCACACCGCCCCGCGCATCCTGATGCTGGTCGCGCTCGCCAGCGCCGCCTGCACGTCGAGCGAGCGGCCGGCGTCGGCCACGCGCGCGTCCGACACCACGCCGCGCGCGGGCGCGACGGTGCCCCGCGCCACCGACACCGCGACCGCTCCGTCGGCGCCGGGCGACACCGCGGCGCTCGGCACGTGGACGCAGCCCGTGCCCGGCATGCCGGGGGAAATGCAGGGCTTCGCCCTGCTGCCGGGCGGGCATGCGCGGTCGGTGAACATGGCCTCGCTCCGGCACGACGTCTGGCGCCGCGAGGGTGACACGATCGTCGTCACCGGTGCGAGCATCGGCAACCGCAGCGTCTCGGTCGAGCGCATGCGCTTCGTGCGACGCGACAGCGGCGGCACCGCGATCCTCGCCTCGGCGGACGGCCAGCGGTACCGCCGAAGCTCGACCGAGGTCCCGGCGCCCCAGTGCCATGCGCGGAGCGACGCGGGTGGACGCACGGAGGCCGTCTTCTTCCTCGACGACAGCACCGTCACCGGTCGCCTCACCTACGAGCGGGCCATGAAGGACGGCAACGACGGCACGGTCGAGGCGCGCATCGGGGCGGACGGGGTGATCGCCGGCACCTACCACTTCTATTCCGAGGGGCTGCTCTCGCAGCGCGACATCGCCTTCCGCCCCGACCGCGGCGCGCTCGTCGAGGCGAGCGACCCGATGGTCATGCGGGGTGGACGCCAGGTGTACGTCGACGGCGCTCCGCGGCGCTTCGCGGGCGAGCGTCTCGAGTCGAGCCCGTGCCGCTGATCGTCCGCTCCCACCTCACGACTTCCTTCTCCGTCATGCGCACCACACTGTCGCCCCTCGTCCTCGCCGCACTGGCTCTCCCGCTCGGTGCACAGGCGTCCGATCCGCACGCCGGCCACGCGATGCACCAGCCGGCCGCGGCGCAGCCCACCCCCGACGACCGCACGCTCCCCGCCGGCGCGGCCACCGTCGCGGCCCGCGTCAACGGCTCGCCGCGCCACGGCGAGTGGGTGATGATCGCGCGTGCCGGCCGCGACTCGATGCGCGCGTGGGTCGTCTATCCCGAGCGGCGCGACAAGGCGCCCGTGGTCGTCGTGATCCACGAGATCTTCGGCACGAGCACCTGGATCAAGGGCGTCGCCGACCAGCTCGCGGCCGAAGGCTACATCGCCATCGCGCCGGACCTCGTGACCGGCATGGTGCCGCTCGCGTCGCCGACCGACACCATGCCCGCGCAGGCCGCCGTCGCCGCCGTGCGCGCGCTCAAGCCGGCCGACGCGCTGGGCGACGTCGAGCTCGCCGCGGAGTACGCGATGAAGCTCCCCGCGGCGCTCCCGCGCTGGGGGGTCGTCGGCTTCTGCTGGGGCGGGACGATGTCGTTCGAGACCGCCGTGCGCGCGAACGCGCGGCTCCGCGGCGCCGTCGTCTACTACGGCAGCTCGCCCGCGACCGCCACGCTCGGCGGCGTCAAGGTCCCCGTGCTCGGCCTCTACGGCGAGAACGACGCGCGCGTCAACGCGACCGTCCCCGCCGCCGACAGCGCGCTCAAGGCGCTCGGCCGCCGCTTCGAGCCGGTGATGTTCAAGGGCGCCGGGCACGGCTTCCTGCGCCAGCAGGACGGGCAGGGTGGCGCGAACCTCGCCGCGACGAAGGAGGCATGGCCGAAGACGGTCGCCTTCTTCCGCGACGTGCTGCGGCGCTGAGCCGGGGCGCGGTAGCTTTCGCACGGCGCCGGCGCGGCGGCTTCCGCACGCCGGCGCCGCGCTCGTCCCGGGCGTCGCCCGCTCGTGCGCCGTCGTGCACGTCGTCCCCCTCCGTCGTCGTCCCGTGCGTCCCGACTTCGTCTACAACGCCGCCGTGCTGGCGGGGCTCGTCCTCCTCGTGCGCGTGATGATCGCGGGCGTCGAGTCGCCCGCGGCCCAGCCGCTCACCACGGGCGAGAAGCTCCGGGTGCGCCTCCTCCCGGCGCTCGCCGGGACCTTCCTCCTCGTCGTCGGGCTCGTCGGCTCGGCCGCGCTCCCGCTCGGCCTCCCGCTCAAGGCGGCGACCGCGCTCGCGCTCGCGAGCGGGGCGCTGATCGCCCTCCTCGCGCGCAACCTGATCCTCTCCGCGGCCGCGCAGCCGGTCACCGACCACGAGTTCGACCCGCGCTTCGCGCTGCAGGGCGTCCCGGGGATCGTCGTCGACGCGATCCCGGCCGAGGGGCGCGGGAGCGTCCGTCTCGCCACCGCGGGGGCGCCGGCGACCGAGCTCGCCGCCGCCGCCGTCGACGCGACGCCGATCCCGCCCGGGGTCGAGGTCGTCGTCGATCGCATCGAGGACGACGTCGCCTACGTCGAGGCGTGGAGCGCGGTCGAGCGCCGGCTCTGAACCGCCGCCCCGGCCGCTCGCGGAACCGGGGCACGGAGTCCGCGGTTTGCGGTCACCGGCTCGAGGCCGGGAGGCCGGCGTCGGATGCCTTGCGCGGACCCGGTCCGCGGTCGCATGGGTGAGCGCGTCGTCGCCGTGGTGCGGGGATCGGGACGATGGGGCGTGCTCCGCCGGCCGGCGGGGGCGGCGGGACTCAATGCAGCGCTCCGTCCGCGTGGCGGGGCAGGGAGGCGCGGCGCGATGACGGATGCCGCCTGGTTCGTGCTCGTCTTCGGCGGACTGTTCGTGCTGCGCGGGATCGCGGCGACGGTCCTCTTCCTGTGCATCCTCCCCGACGGCACGCGCTGTCCGCAGTGCGACGCCGAGACGCTGCACGTCGAGGGGCGTCCCCTCCTGCGCTGGCTCCCGAAGATGCGGCCGAGCTGGTGCATGGCGTGCGGCTGGGACGGTGTGCTCCGGCGCGGCACGCCGGCGGCCGGCGGCGCACCGGCGCGCGTCGGCGAGCGCGCGGCGTCGGCACGCTAGCGGGCGCCGACGCGCGGGACGCGCGCGATCGTCCGCGCATCGCGACCCGGCGCCCGTGGGGGCGCCGGTGGCGGGATTCGGGGCGAGCCGGATGGCATCGCGACCAGGATCAGGGGATCGTGACGGCCGCCGATGATTGCGGGTACTCGCTCACGTCGGTTCACGCCGGTCGCCGGGCGCCGCATCGGGGTCTCGCCGTCGGCACGCCGTCCCGTCCATCGCCGAGGTCCACGAGATGCCGCGTCGCGTCGCACGCCCGTTCCCCCACGCGTTCGCCGCCCTCTCCATGCTCGCGCTCGGCGGCTGCGCGACGTCGATCGTCGCGGATCGCGTCGCGCGCGAGTGGCGTGCGCCGGGGCGCATGGTCGTGGACGCGCCGGCGCGCTTCGTCGTCCCCGACGAGTCGCTCGTGAGTGGCGCCCCCGCCGACGGCTGCGCCCCCACGCTCGTCGATCGCCGCTACGGCGTGCAACTCTCGCTCGTGCGGGCCAGCGACGCCCACGAGCGCACGTGGCGTGGCGACTATCGCCCGAGCGCCCCGCAGCGCTACGCCGCCTCCGAGGGCGAGCTCGTGCGCGTAGAGTGCGCGACGGGCTTCCCGCTCGGGCTCGTCGGTGGCGCGGCGCTGGCGTCCGAATCGACGCGGTGATCGTGTCGCGAGCGGGAACGGCGGGGTGAACGCGCAGGACCCGTGGGGAACGCGGATTCGAACCGCGTTCCCCACGGGTCCTGCGTGTTCACCCCGCCGTTCCGCTCACGACGTCGCGGGCGCGACGACGCGCGCCGCCGGCGGCGTCGCCGTCGGCAGCCGCCGCGTGTCGAGCGCGGGCGCCGCGGGGAGCCCCGTCACCGCGAGGATCTCGCGCTCGTCGAGCGTCTCGCGCTCGAGCAGCGCCGCGACGAGCGCGTCGAGCGCGGGGCGGTGCTCGCCGAGGAGGCGGCGCGCGGCCGCGTGCGAGTCGGCGATGATACGGCGCACCTCCTCGTCGATCGCCTGCGCCGTCGCCTCGCTCACCTCGCGTGACGCGCCGCCGCCGGCGAAGGGGCCGGCGAGGAACTGGTTCTCGCGCGGTGCGAGCTGCACCATGCCCAGGCGCTCGCTCATCCCCCAGCGCGTCACCATCGCGCGCGCGAGCGTCGTCGCCTGCTCGATGTCGTTCTCGGCGCCGGTGGTCTTCGTGCCGTACACGAGCTCCTCGGCCGCGCGCCCGCCGAGGATACCGATGATGCGCGCGCGCAGGTACGGCTCGGGGTAGTTGTAGCGATCGGCGTCGGGGCGCTGGTAGGTGACGCCGAGCGCCTGGCCGCGGGGGACGATCGTCACGCGGTGCACGGGATCGGCGCCGGGGACGACGAGGCCGAGGATCGCGTGGCCGCCCTCGTGGTAGGCGATGCGCTCGCGGTCGGCGGGGCCGAGGACGAGCGGGCGTTCGGGGCCGAGGATGATCTTCTCGAGCGCGTCGAGGAAGTCCTTCTGCGCGACCTGGCTCTGCTCGCGGCGCGCGGCCAGGAGCGCGGCCTCGTTGACGAGGTTGCGCAGGTCGGCGCCGGTGAGCCCCGGCGTCGCCGCGGCGAGCTCCGTGAGCGAGACGTCGGGGGCCAGCGGGACGCCGCGCACGTGCACGCCGAGGATCGCCTCGCGCCCGCGCTTGTCGGGTGGGTTCACGACCACGCGCCGGTCGAAGCGCCCGGGGCGCAGCAGCGCGCGGTCGAGGATGTCGGGCTGGTTGGTGGCGGCGAGGACGATGATCCCCTGCCGTCCCGTGAAGCCGTCCATCTCGGTGAGGATCTGGTTGAGCGTCTGTTCCTGCTCGCTCGCACCGCCGAGCGCCATGCCGCCGCGTGCGCGGCCGATCGAGTCGAGTTCGTCGATGAAGATGATCGCCGGCGCCGCCTCGCGTGCCTGCTTGAAGAGGTCGCGCACGCGCGCCGCGCCGACGCCGACGACCATCTCGACGAACTCGCTCGCGCTCATGCTGAAGAACGGCACGTTCGCCTCGCCGGCGACGGCGCGCGCGAGGAGCGTCTTGCCGGTGCCGGGCTGCCCGACCAGCAGCACGCCCTTGGGCGCGGCGCCGCCGAGGCGCGTGTACTTCGCCGGGTCGCGCAGGAAGTCGACGATCTCCACCAGCTCGTTCTCCGCCTCGTCGATCCCGGCGACGTCGGCGAAGGTGACGCGGTTCTCGGCCGTCGTCGTGTCGACGCGGCGCGCGGTGCTGCGACCGAGCCCTCCGGTGATCGCGCCGCCGATGCCGCCGCCGCGCGTCGCGCGCCGGATCAGCCAGACGTAGGCGCCGATGAGGAGGAGCGTCGGCGCGAAGGCGAAGAGGATGCCGACGAGCGGGTTCTCGTCGCCGATCGGCTCGGCCGAGATCTCGACGCCGTTGGCGATGAGGAACTGCTCGAGCCCTTCGTCGGCGAAGGTGGGGAGCTCGGTGGCGAAGTGGGTGACGGGGCGCGGCACGGGCTTCGCGCGCCCGCCGAGGAGCGGCGTGCGTGTCCGTGCGGCGGGGCGGGCCGGTTCGGTGGTCGGCGTGGTGGCCGGCGCGGTCGCTGGCGTCGTGGTCGAAGGCGCCGCGGTCGACGGCGCTCCGGCCGAGACGGTGTCACGTCGCGCGAGCGCGGCGCTGTCGCGCGGCCAGGTGACGGGGCGCACGAAGCGCCCGGTGATGCTCGGTCCGCTCGAGTGGATCGCGGCGACGTTGCGTCGCGCGACTTCGTCCTTGAAGTACGTGTACGGCACCGTCGCCACGTCCTCGCGCGGGTAGAGCCAGCGCGAGAGGAGGACGTTGGCGGCGAGGAGCGCGAGGAAGAAGAGCCAGGTGCGCCGGCCGAGCGATGGGCCCGGGGTGCGGGTCTCGCTGGTGCCGGTCCGGTGGCGCGGATCCGGGGCGGGGGCGGAGCCGCGCGGGGTGCGCGCGTCGGTGGAGGCGGGGCGATCGAAGCGGGACGGCGACGCCGGTGTGGGCGTGTCGCGCGGGGCGGGCATCGGGCGGACTCCGGAGCACGGGAGACGCGGGCCGCGCGCGACGCGCGACGCGGCGAGCGCTCGCCTCAGTGCACGCGGGGTGCCCGCCGAGCGGGCGCGGCCGTATGGTGGCCGCGCCGCGTCGTCAGCGGTGCCGCGCGTAGAGCTGCAGCCACTCCGGCCAGTTCGCCGGGAGCTCGACGAAGTCGTCGAAGTAGGCGAGTCCCGCGCGCTCGAGGAGCTCGACGGCCGTGCCGGCGTCGTCGGGGTGGGGGAGGGGGCCGACGAGGACGAGGTCGCCCTCCACGGCGAAGTCGTCGGGTGCGAGGGTGAAGAGGTCGTCGAAGGCGGCTCGACTGAGCTCGGCGCGTTCGAAGGCGTGGCGGCGAATGGCGATGCTGGGTCCGGCGGTGGCGAGCGGCAGAGGCATATGTGCTCTCGTAACTCGTTGTTTTGTAATGACTTATGCCGATTTTGCCGGCGGTCGTTCTCGATGAAGATCGTCTTCACCGCAGAGGCGCAGAGCGATCTGTTCGCGCTACCCTCGCCTGATCAGCGCTGTGGTCGATCTAGCTCGGCGTCCGGGTCGCTCCAAACTACCCGCGACGGCGGGTGGCCCGAATAGCACGGAGCGTAGCGCAGACGTCGTCCGCCGGCATCCTGAAAGGCAGCGACGCACGGTGCCACGCCTCCTCCGTGCCTCTGCGGTGAGAACGACCCCGCCTCCTCAGCCCGATCTCACGAACGAGCGAGGAAGAAGCCACGCCGCGTTCCACGTGAAACGCCCACGGACGCCGGCAGCGGACCGTTCCACGTGGAACACGAGAGTCGCGCCGAACGCCGCACCGGGTATCTTGGGCCCGACCAGCATCGCCTGAACCGGACAGGAGCCCGTGGCCCGCGTCATCGCCATCGCCAACCAGAAGGGCGGGGTCGGCAAGACCACCACCGCCGTCAACCTCGCCGCCTCCCTCGCCGTCGCGGAGAAGCGCACCCTCCTCATCGACGGCGATCCCCAAGGGAACGCCACCTCCGGCATCGGCATCGAACGCGACCAGGTCGGCGCGACCACCTACGACGTCCTCATCGGACAGAGCGGCATCGCCGACGCCCGCCACCGCAAGGTCCAGTTCAAATGGCTCGACGTCCTCGCCGCCACCCCGGACCTCGCCGGCGCCGAAGTCGAACTGGTCGACAAGGACGGACGCGAAGCCATGATGCGACGCGCCGTCGACGCCGTCCGCGACCAGTACGACTACATCCTCGTCGACTGCCCCCCTTCGCTCGGCCTCATCACCGTCAACATGCTCGCCGCCGCGGATGCGCTCCTCATCCCCGTCCAGTGCGAGTACTACGCCCTCGAAGGCCTGAGCCAGCTGCTCAACACCGTCCACCTCGTCCAACGGTCGGTGAACCCGGAGCTCGCCATCGACGGCGTCCTCCTCACCATGTTCGACGCGCGACTCAACCTCTCGCGACAGGTCGCCGCCGACGCGCGCGAATACTTCGGCGCCAAGGTCTTCGAGACCGTCGTCCCGCGGAACGTCCGGCTCGCCGAAGCCCCCTCCTTCGGCAAGCCGATCATCCTCTACGACCTCGCCTCCGTCGGCGCCCAGGCCTACATGGGCGTCGCACGCGAACTGATCGAGCGCCACGCGACCGCCACCACCCCCCGCGGCGCCGGCGACGCCGCCCGCCGCTGACGCGGGAGAAGCTCCATGTCCCCGGAAACCCCCCGCCGACTCGGCCGCGGCCTCGAAGCGCTCCTCGCCATCTCCAAGTCGGCACCGGACGCCAAGAACGCCACGCCCGCCCTCGCCCCCGACGGCGCCAGCATGCAGACGCTCCGCATCGCGGAGATCAGGCCGAACCCCTACCAGCCCCGCAAGGAGTTCAAGCTCGAGGAGCTCGCCGAACTGCAGGCCTCCCTCAAGGCCTCCGGCCTCCTCCAGCCCATCGCCGTCCGGCTACGCCCCGACGGCGCCGGCTACGAGCTGATCGCCGGCGAACGGCGCTTCCGCGCCGCCACCGCACTCGGCTGGACCGAGATCCCCGCCGTCGTCCACCAGATCGACGACCGCACGCTCCTCACCCTCGCGCTCATCGAGAACCTCCAGCGGAGCAACCTCAATCCGCTCGAGGAAGCCGAAGGCTACAAGCGCCTCATCGACGAGTTCGGCCTCACCCAGGCCCAGGTCGGCGAGTTCGTCGGGAAGGACCGCTCCACCGTCGCCAACCTCCTCCGCCTCCTCGCACTCCCCGCCGCGGTCCGGCGGCTCCTCTCAGAAGGGCAGCTCCAGCTCGGCCACGCGCGCGCCCTCCTCGGACTCGGCGACGAACGCCGCATGACCGACCTCGCCCGCGAAGCCGCCGCCGCCGGGCTCTCGGTCCGCGAGGTCGAACGACGCGTCCAGGCCGCCCCCTCCGCACGCAAGGCCGCCCGCACCCCCAAGCCCGTTCCCCCGGAGGCCCGCCGCATCGAGGACTCGCTCCGCCGGCACCTGCAGACGGACGTCGCCGTTCGACTCGGCAAGGGAAAGGGGAAGAAGACCAGCGGCGAACTCCGCGTCCACTTCTACGGCGACGACGATCTCGCCCGCATCCTCGAGCTCATCCTCGGCCACCCCGTCGACTGATCCGTCCGACGGCGTGGACAACGGCACGGTTTTCGTGATCACGCAAACCGTTGTCCCACAACGACTTGTGAGATAATGTTCGACATTCGGGTCCGCTTTTCCACAGCCGTGCTCGCCGTCGCCACGCTCGCGCTCGCCGCCTGTGGCGCCTCCAAGGACGCCCCCGCCGACTCGGCCGCGGGAGCCACGGGCTTCCGCGTCGCGCTCCTCACCCCGGGCGCGATCACCGACCAGGCCTGGAACGGGGGCGCCTACGCCGGGCTCGAACGGATCCGCGACTCGCTCGGCGCACGCATCTCCCACGTCCAGACGCGCACGCCGGCCGAGTTCGACGAGAACTTCCGCCTCTACGGCGAGCAGGGCTACGCCCTCGTCGTCGGCCACGGCTTCGAGTACCAGGACGCCGCCTCGCGCGTCGCCCCCGAGTTCCCGAAGACGCTCTACGTCACCACCTCCGGCAACCGCACCGGCCCCAACCTCGCCGGCCTCGAATTCGCCTTCGAGGAGGGCTCCTACCTCGCCGGCATGCTCGCTGGCGCCACCACCAAGTCGGGGAAGATCGGCGCCATCGGCGGCCAGGAGATCCCGCCGGTCCGCCGCTCCTTCTACGCCTTCGAACAGGGCGCGAAGGCCGTCAACCCGAAGGTCGAGGTCGTGCTCTCGTACGTCGGCAACTGGGACGACGCCGCCGCCGGCAAGGAGCAGGCGCTCGCCCAGATCAATCGCGGCGTCGACGTGATCTTCCAGAACGCCGACGCCGCCGGCCTCGGCATCTTCCAGGCGGCCCGCGAGAACCCGACGGTGCGCGTCTTCGGCGCGAACGCCGACCAGAACGGCGTCGCCCCCGAGGTGACGCTCGCCTCCGTCGTCATCGACCTCCCGCACGCGCTCCTCCTCGTCGCCAGGGAGATCAAGGCCGGCACCTTCACGCCTCGCGTCGTCTCCCTCGGCCTCGACGAGGACGTCGTGAAGCTCGTCCTCAACCCGCGCCTCGCGGGCACGATCCCCGCCGCCACCAGGGCCAGCATCGACTCGGTGACCAGGCTCATGATCGAGGGGCGCTTCAAGGCGCCGCTCCCGCCCGCCGCCACCGCCGGCAAGTGACGCCCGACCGACGCGACGCGCGCGCATGACGACGCTCACCGCCCCCGCCGACGCCCGTACCGTCGCCGCCGCCCTCGACACGCTCCTCGGCGCGCACGCCATCGCCGACTACCCGGGCGCGCTCAACGGCCTCCAGCTCGACCACCACGGCCCCGTGCGCGGCGTCGCCGCCGCCGTCGACGCCTCGCTCGACGCGATCGACGCGACCATCGCCGCCGGCGCCAACCTCCTGCTCGTCCATCACGGCCTCTTCTGGGGCGGCGCACGCCCGATCACCGGCGTCCTCAAGACGAAGCTCGAGCGCGCGCTCGCCAACGACGTCGCCATCTACTCGACGCACCTCCCGCTCGACGCGCACCCCGAACTCGGCAACAACGCGCTCCTCGCTCGCACGCTCGGCCTCGACCCCACCGGGCGCTGGCTCGATCACAAGGGGACGCCCATCGGCGTCACCGCCGACTGCGACCTGCCGGTCGAGACGCTCGCCGACCGCGCCCGCGCCTTCGCCGCACGCCACGGCCACCACACCGTCGTCACCCCCTTCGCCCCCGGCGCCCGCGCGCGCCGCGTCGCCATCTGCACCGGCGGCGGCGCCTCGAGCGACTCGATCCGCGAGGCGATCGCCCTCGGCGCCGACGTCCTCGTCACCGGCGAAGGGCCGCACCACACCGCCGTCGAGGCGCGCGAGCAGGGCCTCGTCGTCGTCTACGCCGGCCACTACGCCACCGAGACCTTGGGCGTCCGCGCCCTCGCCCGCTGGGTGGCCGACCGCCTGCACGTCCCCGTCACCGACATCGACGCCCCCACGGGGCTCTGAGCGCCGTCCCGGCCGATCGACGCGATCCCGAAGCGATGACGCCACCGCGACTCGAGCTCCGCGACGTCACCCGACGCTACGGCGACGTGACCGCGCTCGACGGCGCCGCGCTCGCCGTGGCGCGCGGGACGGTGCACGCGCTCCTCGGCGAGAACGGCGCCGGCAAGAGCACGCTCATGAAGATCGCCTTCGGCCTCGAGCGCCCCGACGCCGGGACCATCGCGGTCGACGGGCGCGCGGTGCGCTGGCGCACGCCGCGCGACGCCATGGCCGCCGGCATCGGCATGGTGCAGCAGCACTTCGCGCTCGTGCACGCGATGACGGTGGCCGAGAACGTCGCGCTGGGGGCGAGCGGCCGCTTCGACGTGCGCGAGTGGCGCGCGCGCGTGCGCGCCGTGGGTGAGCAGTCGGGGCTCGTGCTCGATCCCGACGCCCGCGTCGCCGACCTCCCGGTCGGCGCGCAGCAGCGCCTCGAGATCGTCAAGGCGCTCGCGCGCGACGTGACGACGCTCGTCCTCGACGAGCCGACGGCCGTCCTCGCGCCGGCGGAGGTCGACGAGCTCCTCGCCTGGCTCCGCCGCTTCGCCGCCGGCGGCGGCACCGTCGTGCTGATCGCGCACAAGCTGTCCGAGGTCCTCCGCGTCGCCGATGCGGTCACCGTGCTCCGTCGCGGGCGCACCGTGCTCGCCGCGCTGGCGTCCGACGTGACGGCCGACACGCTCGCCGCCGCGATGCTCGGCGAGCGCGCGGCGGGTGCCCTCGGCCGGGCCGCGGGGCGCGAGGGGCGCGATGGCGACGCGCCGCGTCCCGCGGCGACGTCGAAGGGCGCCCCCGTCCTCGCCCTCCGCGACGTGCGCGTCGTCGACGCGCGCGGCGTCGTGCGCCTCCGCGACGCGAGCTGCGCCGTGCACGCCGGCGAGATCGTCGGCATCGCGGCGGTCGAGGGGGCGGGGCAGCACGAACTGGTGCGGCTCCTCGCGGGGCGCCTCGCCCCCACCGCCGGCACCGCGACGCTCCCGGCCGAGGTGGGCTTCGTCCCCGAGGACCGCCACCGCGACGGCGTCGTGCTCGACGCGACGCTCGTCGAGAACCTCGCGCTCCGCGGCGCCGGCGCCCGCGCGGGGCTCGTCCCGTGGGGGGCGGTGCGCCGCGACGCCGCCGACGTGATGGCCGCGCGCGACGTGCGCGCCGCGTCGCCCGACGCCCCCATGCGCGCGCTCTCCGGCGGCAACCAGCAGAAGTTCGTCCTCGGCCGCGAGCTCGCCGGCGCCCCGCCCGCGATCGTCGTCGAGAACCCCACGCGCGGCCTCGACATCCGCGCCACCGCCGACGTCCTCGCCGCCCTCCGCGCCGCGCGCGACGCCGGCACCGCCGTCGTCGTCTACTCGTCCGACCTCGACGAGGTGCTCGCCGTCGCCGATCGCATCCTCGTCTGCGCCGCCGGCACCGTCCGCGAGCTCCCCCTCGACCGCGACGCCGTCGGCCGCGCCATGCTCGCCGTCGCGTAGCGTCGGCGTTCGTCGCTGATTCGGCATCGCGGGAACTGCGTCAACACGGAGACACGGAGGACGGCCGGAGGACGG
>ERZ1066123.445-NODE-445-length-31404-cov-19.541293_pt1 | contig 31404 bp, 24 predicted proteins | sample MGYA00382770_ERZ1066123 | MGnify/ENA primary metagenome ERZ1066123 (study PRJEB33369, sample SAMEA5778353) | biofilm metagenome | biome: Industrial cooling water; feature: Water cooling tower basin; material: Biofilm | place: United Arab Emirates | collected...
TGGCGATGGCGTCGAGGAAGGCGTCCACGGCGTCGCTGCTGTTGAGCGGGCCCATCAGGTTCTTCGGGTCGGTGGGGTCGCCGATCTTGCCTTCCACCTGCCGGTAGGCGGCGACCAGCTTGGCCAGCACATCGGCATAGATGCTTTCGTGCACGATCAGACGGCGGGTGGTGGTGCAGCGCTGGCCGGCGGTGCCGACCGCGCCGAACACGATGGCCGGGATGGCCAGCTTCAGCTCGGCCGTGGGGTCGACGATGATCGCGTTGTTGCCGCCCAGCTCCAGCAGCGAGCGGCCCATGCGGCGGGCGACGCGCTCGCCGACCATCCGCCCGACCTTGGTCGAGCCGGTGAAGCTGATCAGGCCGACGCGCTTGTCGTCGACGAACTGCTGGGCGATGTCGCTGCCGGCATCATTGAACAGGAAGAAGATGTCGGGGAAGCCGCCTTCCTTCAGCGCCTGGTTGCAGATCTTCATCGAGGCGATGGCCGAGAGCGGGGTCTTCGGCGAGGGCTTCCAGATCGAGATGTCGCCGCACACCGCGGCGATGAAGCTGTTCCAGGCCCACACCGCCACCGGGAAGTTGAACGCACTGATGATGCCGACCAGGCCGATCGGGTGCCACTGCTCGTACATGCGGTGGCCGGGGCGTTCGCTGTGCATGGTCAGGCCGTAGAGCTGGCGCGACAGACCGACAGCGAATTCGCCGATGTCGATCATCTCCTGCACCTCGCCGTCGCCCTCGGGCTTGGACTTGCCCATTTCCAGCGCCACCAGCGAACCCAGCGCGTCCTTGTGCCTGCGCAGCGCCTCGGCGCACAGGCGGATCGCCTCGCCGCGACGCGGCGCCGGGGTCGTGCGCCACACCTTGAACGCCGCCTGCGCGCGCTCGACGATCAGGTCGTAATCGGCCTGCGAGGAGGCCATCACCCGGCCCAGCACCTCGCCGGTGCTCGGGTTGACCGGCTCCAGCACCCCCGCATCCGCGGTCTTCGACCACTCCCCGCTGCCGAGATAGGTGCCGGATTCGCTGGCGCCGAGGCCAAGGGCGGTGAGAACGGGATGCGACATGAGACGACTCCTGGGATTGCTGCCGAATGCCGACCGCCCGCAACAGGGCGCTACGGCATCGAACGTGAAGGGAAAGCGATGCGAACGGGTGACAACATGCTGGAAACGTGCCGGCAACATGCCGCCCGGGACGACGCATGCCGGACGCATGCCAGGAGGCAGGATCCGGCGGGCGCGGTTTGGCGGAGTGAAGCTGGCGGCCCCGACACGATTCGAACGTGCGACCTGTCCCTTAGGAGGGGACCGCTCTATCCAGCTGAGCTACGGGGCCAAGGCCGGCATTATCGCAGGGATGGCCCACGCCCGGCACCCCCGTTGACACCCCCGGTCCTCCCACGCCCCCCGTAGGAGCGGCTTCAGCCGCGACAGACATGTTCGATGCAGCCCCATCCAGCGTAGGAGCGGCGTCAGCCGCGACAGAGGGCTTCGATGCTGGCGGCATGCCCGGATCGCAGGAACCGCATCACGACGCAGAAGTGGTCCGGCATCGGAAGCCCGGGTCGGGGCTTACGCCCCTCCTACGGTATGTCGAGGCAATGCCGATGCGGCATGCGCTTGCTAGCATCGCCCCTACCGGCCTGAGGCCGGTCACTGCGCAGAGTGCGCATCCATCATCACGGACACGGAGACCGCCATGACGGCGAATGCGGGACAGGGAACGGACACGGAACAGGGCAGCACAAGCGGCAGCGCCAGCGGTGGCAACAGCGACAGCACCAGCAGCACCAGCAGCACGCACCCGAAAATCGACGAGGCGCAGGACGTCATGGCACAGCGCAAGTCGCGGCCCAACATCCTGATGATCATGGTCGACCAGCTGCTTTATCCAGGCGCTTACCCGCAGCCGGGCTACGGCAACGCGGGCTTCGCCGATGGCATCAAGCAGGTGCTGAATTTTCTCGGCGATATCGACCCGGCGCGCAATGAATGGGCGAAGTACTACCCTGGGTTCTGCAAGCTGCGCGAGTACGGGGTGGTGTTCGCCGATCACACCATCGCCGAATCGGCGTGCATTCCCAGCCGCGCCAGCATCATGACCGGCCAGTACGGGCCGCGGACCGGGGTGACGCAGACCGACGGGCTGTTCAAGAGCGGCGAAGCGCACAATTTCCCGTGGCTGAAGGCCGACGGGGCGCCGACCATCGGCGATTACTTCCGCGAGATCGGCTACAGCACGCATTACTTCGGCAAGTGGCATGTGAGCGACCCGCCGGAGCACACGTTGGAAGGCTTCGGCTTCGGCGATTGGGAGCTGTCGTGGCCGGAGCCGCACGGGTCGCTGACCAACAACATGGGCGCGTATCGCGATTACCAGTTCGCCGACCTGGCCTGCACGTTCCTGCGCAATCGCGCGCTGGGCGTGCCGTACGCGCGGGTCAGCGGGCGGGTGGCCGGCAATCTGCCGATGAGCCCGGTGACGCCGACGCCGCAGCCCTGGTTCGCGGTCTGCTCGTTCACCAACCCGCATGACATCGCCACCTATCCCACGCTGCCGCGCGCGCTCAATCCGCAGTTCCCCGAAGACGAGCGCTTGGAACAGCCGCGCGTCGGGCCGGGCGGTTCGGTGCCGGTGCCGCTGCCGGGCACCTTCAGCGCGACGCCGCAGGACGGCACCTTCCGCATCCCGATGAATCCGCTGGGCCTGCGGCAGGACTGCGCCACCGCTTCGCCCACGCAGGACGAGGACCTGCTGCGCAACAACAAGCCGCGCGCGCAGTACGACTATTCCTACAAGGTGGCGCTGGGCCTGGCGGCCAAGACCGGGCTGAGCATCGCCCAGGCGGCGGGCGGCGACCCCGACACCGTGCTGCAGAACGCGGTCAAGGCCACGCTGGGCATCCCGATCCCGTTCCAGCTGCAGGACGACGCCGACGGCGCGGCGGTGGGCTTCCTGCAGTACTACGCCTACATGATCGCGATGGTGGACCGCCACATCCACCGCGTGCTGCAGACGCTGGAGGAGACCGGCCTGCGCGAGGACACGGTGGTGGTGTTCGCCTCCGACCACGGCGAATACGGCGCCGCGCACGGGATGATGATCGAGAAATGGCACTGCGCGTATCAGGAAGCGCTGCATGTGCCGTTCCTGATCTCGCACAGGGACTACAACGACGAGCGCGATGCGCCGCGACGCATCGATGCGCAGACCAGCCATATCGACATCCTGCCCACGCTGCTGTCGCTGGCCGGCGCCGACCGGCTGCAGATCGAGCGCGCGCGGCGCAATCTGTCCAAGACCCACACCGCAGCGCCGCTGCCGGGTGCGGATCTGGTTCCAGTGATCGAAGCCGGCGGCGGCCCTGTGGTCGGCCCCGATGGCCTGGAGCGCAAGGGCGTGCTGTTCGCCACCGACGACATGATCACCGAACCGCTGCCGCCCGACGACGACCCGCACAACGTGCAGTCGCAGCAGCAGTACGCGGTGTACGCGGCGGTGGTCGAACTGCTGCGCACGCCGCCCGATGGTGATGGTCTGCCCCATCGTTATCTGCCCGAACTCGCCCCCGGCCCGGTGCCGCAGCCAGCGCATGTGCGCGCGCTGCGCTCGGGCGCGTGGAAGCTGGTGCGCTACTGCGACCCGTGGAGCCCGAACCCGGCGCCCGACCAGTGGGAGCTGTACAACCTGGTGCACGACCCGGTCGAAAACATCAACCTGCTGGTGTTCGACGGCGACTTCCCGACGCCGATCGCGGCGCAGGCCATGCCGGGCGATCTCACGCCCGAAGCGGTGGCACGCACCGCGAGGGAGCTGCGGGAGGAACTGGCCCGGCAGGAGGCTGCGCTGCTCTCGCTGTATCCGAGCGCGCACCCGAGCGGACGCCTCTGAGCGCCTCGCCGTGAGCGGGGGGGCTTTGAGCGGTTGCTTCTGAGTGACCGCCGATACATTCACAGCTGTGCCCGGGCATTCGTCTCGGACTGCCCGGTGTCAATCACGACGGCCTGCCGGAGTGTTCCCCGGGCAGGCCGTCGATGGACATCACTGCACCGCGATCAGCGCAGCTTGGCGTCCAGCGTCACCGGCACCGACAGCGCCCGGGAGATCACACAGCCGGCCTTGGCGGCTTCGGCCAGTTCGGCGAACTGCTCGGCGCTGATGTCGGGCACTTCCGCCTCCACGGTCAGCCGCACGCCGGTGACGGTGGGGCCGGGGTCCATGCCGGGGTCCATGCTGGCATCGGCGCGGGTCTCGATGCGGGTGGGCGTGAAACCGGCTTTGCCCAGCACCGCGGACAGCGCCATGCTGAAACAGCCCGCGTGCGCGGCGGCCAGCAGTTCTTCGGGGTTGGTGCCGGTCTCGTCGCCGAAACGGGTGCGGAACGAGAAGTTCTGGTCGGCGAACAGCCCGCTCTGCGGCGTGCTCATCGCGCCCTTGCCGGACATCAGATCGCCTTCCCAGCGTGCGGTGGCGGTGCGTTTGAAAGCCATGGTCGAAACTCCTGCGGGGGTGGGGCTCCCAGTGTACGCAGTCCCGACCTTTCACCGTGTGTCACCGCCCCGTGCATGCGGATGTGCACGATGTCCGTGCGATGCGCAGGGGGCAGAGGTGGAGCTGCTGCCTCCTTGCCATGCCGTTATCGGCGATGCCGGTGTCCGCGAAGCGGGCCGACTGCCAGGGCACGCGCGCTGCGCTGCCGCTTGACCACCGGCAGCGAAGTTCCGATGCTTGGGCGGCGTCCCCTCGACGCCCCGCCATGACCGCCCGCCGAGCGCAGGCTCGGACGGCAGCGCCCGCAGCGGACAGCCATGACGGCTCATCGGAGCGCGCCGCGCGCGAGACGTGCCGGTGCGCGCCTTCGCCACAGCGAAAGGAGCCCCGTCATGTCCTACAGCACAGAACAGATCCGCAATGTGGCCCTGGCAGGCCACCCCGGCGCCGGCAAAACCACCTTGTTCGAAGCCCTGCTGCATGCCGGCGGCGCCCTGCAGACGGCAGGCAGTATCGAGCGCGGCAACACGGTGTCCGACCACGACGGCATCGAGAAGGAGCGCGGTCACTCCATCGACGCCGCCATCGCCAGCACAGATCACGCCGCGGCGGGTCGGCCGCTGGTCCACGTCAATCTGATCGACACCCCCGGCTATCCCGACTTCCGCGGGCCGATGCTCTCGGCGCTGGCCGCGGTGGAGACCGTCGCGGTGGTGGTGGATGCCGATAGCGGCATCGGCTACGGCACCCGCCGCGCGATGGACTACGCCGAAGGCCGCCGCCTGTGCCGAGTGCTGGTGGTCAACAAGATCGACCACGACGGCCAGGACCTCGCCGCGCTGCTGGAGTCGCTGCGCGAGACCTTCGGCAACGTGGTGCTGCCGCTGAACCTGCCGGCCAACGGGGGCAGCGCGGTGGTCGATTGTTTCGGCAATTCAAGCGGTGACAGCGACCTCGGCCCGGTCGCCGACTGGCACCAGCGCATCATCGACCAGGTGGTCGAAATCAACGAAGGCGTGATGGACCACTTCCTGGAAGTGGGCGAAGAGGGCCTGAGCGGCGAGGAGCTGCACGACGCGTTCGAGCAATGCCTGCGCGAGGGCCATCTGATCCCGGTGTGTTTCGTGTCCGCGCGCAGCGGCACGGGGGTGAAGGAGCTGCTCGATATCGCCGAACGCCTGTTCCCGCACCCGGGCGAGGCCAATCCGCCGATGTTCGTGAAGGGCCGCGGCGACAGCGCCACGCCGGTCGACTGCCGGCCCGACCCGGCCGCGCATGTGGTGGCCGACGTATTCCGCATCGTCAACGACCCCTTCGTCGGCAAGCTCGGCGTGTTCCGGGTGTATCAGGGCACGGTCAAGAAGGACACCCAACTGTTCGTCGACGACGGCCGCAAGCCGTTCAAGGTGGGCCATCTGTTCAAATTGCGCGGCAAGGAGCACGTCGAGATCGAACAGGCCATCCCCGGCGACATCGCCGCGGTCGCGAAGGTCGACGAACTGCACTTCGACGCGGTGCTGCACGACAGCCACGACGAGGACGAGATCCACCTGGCGCCGCTGGAATTCCCGAAGCCGATGTTCGGCCTCGCGGTGGAAGCCGCCAGCAAGGGCCACGAGCAGAAACTCGCCAACGCCTTGCACAAACTGGCCGAGGAAGACCCTTGCTTCCAGGTGGAGCACGAGGTGGAAACCAACGAGACCGTGATCCGCGGCCTGTCCGACCTGCATCTGCGCATCAATCTGCAGCGGCTGAAGGATCGTTTCGCGGTGGAAGTGAGCACCCGTCCGCCGCGCATCGCCTACCGCGAAACCATCTCGGCCAACGCCGAAGGCCACCACCGCCACAAGAAACAGACCGGCGGGGCAGGGCAATTCGGCGAAGTGTTCCTGCGCATCGAACCCCTGCCGCGCGGCGGCGGCTTCGAATTCGTCGACGAAGTGAAAGGCGGCACCATCCCCGGCCAGTTCATGCCCGCAGTGGAAAAAGGCGTGCGCCAGGTGCTGCAGGCCGGCGCCGTCGCCGGCTACCCGCTGCAGGACGTGCGCGTGATCGTCTACGACGGCAAACACCACTCCGTCGACAGCAAGGAAGTCGCCTTCATCGCCGCCGGCAAGAAGGCCTTTCTGGACGCCATCGCCAAGGCACGTCCGCAGGTGCTCGAACCCATCGTCGACCTCGAAGTGGTCGCCCCGGAAAGCCACATGGGCGACATCAGCGGCGGACTGGCCTCAAAGCGCGCGCGCATCAACGGCACGGATTCAGTGCGCGGCGGGGAGATCGTGGTGAAGGCGCAGGTGCCGCTGTCCGAACTGGAAGGCTATGCGGCGGAGCTGAAGTCGGTGACCGCGGGAAGAGGGCGGTATTCGCTGGATTTCAGCCATTACGAGCCGGTGCCGGCGCAGGTGCAGGGCCGATTGGTCGAGGCCTACAAGCCGAAGCATGAAGAAGACTGACGGCCGACATGCCGGGGGCTGAGATGCGGGGGTGAGATGTGTGGGCGAGGCGATATGCAGGCGCCTCGCCCAAACATTCACCACATCAAATCGTCCGGCACCTTGAACTGCGCGTAGTAGGCGTCGTCTTCGGAGGTGGGGGCGTCGGGTTCGGTGCCGGCGGCCTGGCCGTGATCGAGCACGATCATCTCGGGGGCGCGTTCGCGCACTTTGTCGGCGGCGGGGCGGGGCAGGAGTTCGAAGCGATCGTCGATGCGGGCGATCACCAGCGCACCATTGGAGAGCTTCCTGCGCAGGTCCTCGTCGATCAGCAGCGTGCGGATCGCGCCGTCGACGACGAAGCGGTATTCGCTTTCGCCGGTGCGCGGCACCTTGCGGTCGTTGACGATCTGCCGCGCCTGTGCGCGCAGCTCGGCGACACGCGCCTGCGCCTTGCGTTCGGCTTCCAGCGCGCGGTCGCGCTCGACCTTCTCGGCGCGTGCGCGCTCGGCTTCCAGCTGGATTTCGCTGGGCCCGGACGCGGCCTTGGCGTGTTTGGCCTTGTGCTGTTCGCGGGCCACTTCCGCCACCTTGGATTTCTTCACCAGGCCTGCCTTGAGCAGCTGTTCCTGGAGGGGGTTCGCCTTCGCCATGTCACGCGATCCTGCCGGGGATGTCCGGTACATGATACCCGCGGCCTTGCCGCAAGGCCGCGCCGGCCAGCGGACTGCAGAGCGGTGGGCGTGGCGACCATGCAGCACCGCTGTGATCGGTGCCTGTGTGCGTGCCGGAGTTGGTCGTGTGCGAATCGGTCCGTCCGCGCCTCAGACCGCAAGCCCGGCCGCATGCCCCGATGCCCAGGCCCACTGGAAGTTGTAGCCGCCCAGCCAGCCGGTGACGTCGACCACTTCGCCGATGAAGTGCAGGCCGGGCACGCGCTTGGACATCATCGTGCTCGACGACAGCTCGTCGGTGTCGACGCCGCCGAGCGTCACCTCGGCGGTGCGGTAGCCTTCGGTGCCGTTGGCGACCAGCGGGAAGGCCTGCAGCAAGGCGGCGATCTGCTGCAGCTCGGTGTCGCTGTACTGGCGGATCGGACGGCTGGGGAACCAGACCTCGCACAGGCGCTCGGCGAAACGCTTGGGAAACACGTCGGCCAGCACGGTGCGCAGCTCCGCGGCGGGGCGACGCGCGCGCAGCGCCTTGAGGGTGTCGAAGGCATCGGCCTGCGGCAGCAGGTCGAGGTGCAGCGGCTCGCCCACGTCCCAGTACGACGAGATCTGCAGGATCGCCGGGCCGCTCACGCCGCGGTGGGTGATCAGCATCGAGTTGGTGAATGCGCAGCCGTTGGCCTGCGCGGTGACCGGCAGCGCGACGCCGCTCAGTTCTGCGAACCGCTCCTGGTGCTTGCCGGTCATGGTCAGCGGCACCAGCCCGGCGCGCGTCGGCAGCACGGTGTGCCCGAACTGCCGCGCGAGCGCGTAGCCGAAGCCGGTGGCGCCCATGCTGGGAATCGACAGGCCCCCGGTGGCGACCACCAACGACGGCGCCCGCAGTTCGCCCAGCGCGGTGCGGACGCGGAAGCCGTCGTCGCCGTGTTCGACCGCTTCGACGCTGCAGCTCGTATCGATGCGCACTCCGGCCTCGGCGCATTCGTCCAGCAGCATCTTCACGATCAGCTTCGACGAGACGTCGCAGAACAGCTGGCCGAGTTCCTTTTCGTGATAGGCGATGCCGTGCGCCTCCACCAGGTCGATGAAGTGCTGCGGCGTGTAGCGGGCCAGCGCGGATTTGCAGAAGTGCGGGTTGTCCGAGAGGAAATTCGCCGCGGTGGTGCCGGTATTGGTGAAATTGCAGCGTCCGCCGCCGGACATCAGGATCTTCTTGCCGCAGCGGTTGGCGTGCTCGATCACCCGCACGCGGCGCCCGCGCAGCCCCGCGACGCGCGCGCACATGAGGCCGGCCGCGCCACCGCCAATGATGATCACGTCGACGGTGGTGGCACTGGCGGTGGTCATGTCGGGCATCGGGAAGAACGGCAGGCCGGGCATTGTAGGGAATTCGACCTGGGGCCACGCGGAAGGCAGTGTGCCGGAGATGCAAAAGCCGTGCGTCATGTGCGGGAGGTCGCCCTGGCCGCGCATCGGGACATGGCCGGCAGCGTTTCGGCAGCGGTCATCGCGGCCCGTGGCGATCCCGATTAAAATCGCGGTCCCCACCGATTGGCTTCCCGTCATGAAATATCTGCACACCATGGTCCGTGTCCGCGACCTCGAGGCGTCGCTGCGTTTCTACTGCGAGGGACTGGGCCTGAAGGAAACGCGCCGGATGGAGAACGCCGGTGGACGCTACACACTGGTGTTCCTCGCCGCCGACGAGACGCCGGCCGCCGAGATCGAGCTGACCTACAACTGGCCCGACGAACACGGCCACACCGAGGACTACGGCAGCGCGCGCAATTTCGGGCATCTGGCCTTCCGCGTCGACGACATCTACGCGGTCTGCGCGCGGCTGCAGGACATGGGCTACACCATCCACCGCCCGCCGCGCGACGGGCACATGGCCTTCGTGCGCTCGCCGGATCTGATCTCGATCGAGCTGCTGCAGGCCGGCCACCTGCCGCCGCAGGAGCCCTGGGCGTCGATGCCGAACACGGGCAGCTGGTGATGGATCTGTCCGCCCCCACCGCGGCGCTGGTCGACAGCGCGCAGCGCCACTATCTGCCGGTGTACAAGCCGCGCCAGCTCGTGCTCGAGCGCGGTCGCGGCAGCCGGCTGTGGGATATCGACGGCCGCGAGTACATCGACCTGGCCGGCGGGATCGCGGTCTGCGGGCTGGGTCATGCCGATCCGGAGCTGATCGCCGCGCTCACCGCGCAGGCCGGCAAGCTGTGGCACACCAGCAACGTGTTCTACAGCGAGCCGCCGGTGCGGCTGGCCGAGGAGCTGGTCGCCGCCTCGCGATTCGCCACCCGTGCATTTCTGTGCAATTCCGGCGCCGAGGCCAACGAGGCCGCGATCAAGCTGGTGCGCAAGTGGGCCAGCGCGCAGGGCCGGGCGCCGGAGCGACGGGTCATCGTGACCTGCCGCGGCAGCTTCCACGGGCGCACGCTGGCGGCGGTCACCGCGACCGCGCAGCCGAAATACCAGGAAGGCTACGAACCGCTGCCCGGCGGCTTCCGCTACGTCGATTTCAACGACCTCGACGCGCTGGCCCAGGCGATGGCCGGCGGCGACGTGTGCGCGGTGATGGTGGAGCCGGTGCAGGGCGAGGGCGGGGTGATGCCGGCGCGGGATGGTTATCTGGCCGGCGTGCGCGCGCTCTGCGACCGCCACGGCGCGCTGCTGGTGTTGGACGAAATCCAGTGCGGCATGGGCCGCACCGGGCCGCTGTTCGCTCACTGGGGCGATGGCGCGCGGCCGGACATTGTGACGCTGGCCAAGGCCTTGGGCGGCGGCATGCCGATCGGCGCGCTGCTGGCCGGGCCGCAGGTGGCCGAGGCGATGCAGTTCGGCGCGCACGGCACCACCTTCGGCGGCAACCCGCTGGCCGCGGCGGTGGCGCGGGTGGTGCTGCGCCGGCTGCAGTCGGCGGAGATCGCCGCGAATGTGCAGCGCCAGTCGCAGGCCTTGCGCGACGGTCTGGCGCGGATCGATGCCGAACTCGGCCTGTTCTCCGAAGTGCGCGGCCGTGGGCTGATGCTGGGCGCGGTGCTTGCGCCCGCGTACGCGGGGCGCGCGGGCGAAGTGCTGGACCATGCAGCGGCCGCGGGCCTGCTGATGCTGCAGGCCGGGCCGGATGTGCTGCGTTTCGTGCCGGCGCTCAATATCGCCGACGACGAGATGGCCGAAGGCCTGACGCGTCTGGAGCGTGCGCTGCGGCGGTTCGTCGCGCAGGCACCCGCCAGCGCCTGATCGCGCGGTCAGCAATCCTGCCGCCGCCGGCTCAGTCCGGCGGCAGCTCGTCCGGGTCGGTGTTGTCGGCCGGCGCGTCGTCACGCGTCGCGAAGAACCCGCGCACCGCGTCCAGCTCGCGGGTGCGCGCGAACGGCGGCAGCGAGCCGAAAAACACCTTGCCGTAGGACTTGGTGGTCAGCCGCGGGTCGCAGAGCACCAGCACGCCGCGGTCGGTTTCGGTGCGGATCAGCCGGCCCACGCCCTGCTTGAGCGCGATCACCGCCTGCGGCAGCTGTTCGTCGCGGAAGGGGTTGCCGCCGTCGCGACGGATCGTGTCCAGCCGCGCCTCGAACACCGGGTCGTCGGGCGCGGCGAAGGGCAGTTTGTCGATCACCACCACGCTCAGCGCATCGCCGGCCACGTCCACACCTTCGCGGAAACTGGCCGCGCCCAGCAGCACGCCGTCGCCGGACGCGCGGAAGCGCTCCAGCAGCACCGAACGCGGCGCCTCGCCCTGCACCAGCAGGGTCCACGGGCAATCCCCGCGCAGCAGCGCCGCCGCCTCGCGCAGCGCGCGGTGCGAGGCGAACAGCACGAACGCGCGGCCCTTCGAGGCCTGCAGCACCGGGCGGATGGCATCGACCACTGCGGCGGTGTAGTCGCGCGAATTCGGCTCGGGCATGCGCGGCGGCAGCCAGCACAGCGCCTGCCGCGCCCAGTCGAAGGGGCTGGGCGCGATCAGCGTGCGCGGCGCGTCCAGGCCCAGGCGGGTGGAGACGTGATCGAAGCGTCCATCCACCGCCAGCGTGGCCGAAGTGAACACCCAGGCCGCGCGCGAAGCCTCGCGGTGCGCGCGCAGCGGCCCGGACACGTCCAGCGGCGTGCGCTGCAGGCGGAAACCGCGCGGCGAGAGTTCGTACCAGCGCACGTCCCAGAGGGTTTTGGCGTCGGCGGCTGCGGCAGTGTCATCGGACTCTCCAGCCTGTGCGCGCGCGCCACCCGAAGTCCTGCCTGTACTCGCAGAGCCGCCGGTGCCCGCAGCGTCGCCGATACCCGCAGAGTCGCTGATCGCGCCACCCGAAGCCCGGGCCTGCTCCCCTCTCCCCCCGGGAGAGGGGCCGGGGGAGAGGGTCGGCCCGCCCGCGTCGCCACCGAAGCCGGCGCCCACGGCATCCGCCTCCATCCGCTCCGCCGACAGCGCGAACCCATCCGCAGCGTCGTCGTCTTCCGCCTCGACTTCATGCCGCCGCGCGAAATCCTTCGGCGCCCAGCGCAGCAGCCGGGTGCGCTGATCGACCGCGCGCGCGTGGCAGCTCTCGAACGCGCCGGACGTCTCGCGCAGCGGCTCCACCGCATCGGCATAGGCCACCAGGGCATCGTCGAGCGCGCCGAGCGCATCGAACACCTCGGGCAGTTCCAGCGCGCGCCAGCGGGTGCCGCGTGCGGGCAGCGGCTCCATCGCCTCGCGCAGCGCGCGCGTGGCCTCTTCCAGCGCGCGCGCCGGCCCCTGGACCACGGCCAGTGCGCCGGTCACCGATTTCGCCTCGGCCAACGCATCGCGCGCCAGTTCGACCAGCGGCCGCGCGCTCAGGCCTTCGCCGAAGAACTGCGCGGCCAGCTCAGGCAGCTGATGCGCCTCGTCGACCACGAACACCTGCGCGCCCGGCAGGATTTCGCCGAAGCCTTCCTGCTTCAGCGCCAGGTCGGCCAGCAGCAGATGGTGATTGACCACCACCAGATCCGCGGCCTGCGCGCGCTGGCGCGCCTTGACCACGAAGCAGTCTTCCCAGAACGGGCAGTCGCTGCCCAGGCAGTTGTCGGTGGTCGAGGTCACCAGCGGGATCAGCGGCGCGTCTTCGGGCAGGCCTTCGACCTCGGCAAGGTCGCCCATCCGCGTGCGCCCGCTCCAGGCGACGATGCGCTGGAAGATCGCGATCTGCTCGCGGCCGGTGAAGCGCGGCTCGCCCTTGGCCTTCTCCATGCGGTACAGGCACAGATAGTTGGCGCGGCCCTTGAGCAACGCGGTCTTCAGGCCGATGCCCAGCGCGTCGCGCACCCGCGGCAGGTCGCGGTGGTAGAGCTGGTCCTGCAGCGCGCGGGTGCCGGTGGAGACGATGGTCTTCAGCCCGGAGAGCAGGGCGGGGACCAGATAGGCGAAGGTCTTGCCGGTGCCGGTGCCGGCCTCGGCCAGCAGCGAGGCGCGGGCATCGACGGTGGTGGCGATCGCGGTGGCCAGCTGCAGCTGTGCCGCGCGCGGGCTGAAACCGGGGATGCGCTCGGCCAGTGCGCCGCCCGCCTCCAGCGCAGCGGCGGTCGCGCGCGCGAGCGTGGACGGCGCCTCGCTGCGGCTGTCGGCAGCCGACGAAACGGAAGCGGGCGCGGCGTCCTGCGCCGGGTCGTGCGGGGGCATGCGGATCGGAACGGTCCAGTCAGGGGCGGCGCGTCTGCGGCGGGCGCGTGCGGGCGGGCATCAGTAGCGCGCCGGCCCGGTGACCATGCAGGCCTCCGCGCGGCGTTCGGCGTCGGCCGCCAGCCCGGTCTGGGTGGTCGCCTGGGCGATGAAGGCGCTGCGGTCCGCTTCGCGACGGCTGCGCTCGGCCTGCGAGAGGCGCTGTGCGGCGCGCTCCTTCGCGACCACGGCAGCGGTCAGCCAGTGGCGCCTGCACAGCGGGCCGACCTGTGCGCCGATGGCGAACGCCTCGCGCGCGTGGCGGTCGGCGGTGTCCAGATCGCGCAGCAGCACGGCGGTCTCGGCGCGCGCCTGCAGCAGCGCGGGGTCCTGCGGCGACAGCGCCAGCGCCTGGTCGAGCGCGGTGGCAGCCTCCTGCGCGCGGCCGGCGGTTTCCGCCTGTGCGGCGCGGGCCAGCAGATCCTCGACCGCCGGATCGCGCAGCGGCTGGACGTCCAGTTCGGCCGGCAGCCCCTTGCCGCCTTCAAAACGCCGCTCGGCGCGGATCTGCGCCACCAGCGTCTCCGGCGGCGTCCCGCTCCACACCGGCTCCGGCGCGCTGGCGCAGCCGGACAGGGCGAGCAGGGCGGCCAGCGCGCCCAGACACACGGCACCTGCTGCGGCCGACGACACGCGCCCACGCCCGGAGGCCCGGTCTCGCATGCGAATCATCCCGAAGCGCATCACGCCGCGCGCTCCAGGCCGACCGAGGCGGCCAGCACGGCGGTGCCGCCTGCGTAGTCCTGCTGCCGACGCCGCTCTTCCTCCTCGCGACGCCTGCGATCGTCTTCCTCGCGCCTGCGTTCCTGATATTCGCGTTCGCGCGCTTCGCGGTACGCGCGTTCGCGGGCAAGGCGCTCCTGGTATTCGCGCTCCTGACGCTCCCGGTACTCGCGGTCGCGACGCTCGCGTTCGGCCTGCGCGCGCGCTTCGGCCAGGCGGTAGCGCTCGTCTTCTTCCTGCTGGCGCCGCTGCCAGTAGGCTTCATCTTCGGCCTGGCGGCGGCGCTCCTGCGCCTGACGTTCCTGAGCCTGACGCTCGCGCCAATAGGCCTCGCGTTCGCGCTGCACCGCGGCGGCATCGGCGGGCGGCGGAGGCGGTTCGGCCGGCCGGTCGCGATCAAACAAACGGTCGAAAAAGCCGCGCACGCCACCTTCGCCGCCGCCATCGCCGGCCGGGTCGATCTGCTGGATGTTGTCGATCAGGCAGGGCCGGTATGGCGGCGCGAAACCGGCGACGAAGGCGAAGCGCCGCGCCCCCGGGCATTCGGCGTCGGTGCTGTGGTTGTCGATCACCCACTGGTATTCCAGGCCCTGGTTGCCGGTCTGCAGCGCGGCGGTGGGCAGGCGCGAGAACAGGCCCGACCACACCCGCATCGCACCGGTGGCGCCGTACAGGCCGGTCGGCTGGTTCTGGTCGTTGCCCACCCAGACCACCGCCAGATGATCGCCGGTCCAGCCGGCGAACCAGCTGTCGCGGCTGTCGTTGCTGGTGCCGGTCTTGCCGGCAGCGCTGAGCTTGCCCAGGCCGTCGTTGAGCAGCGGCCGGGCCGTGCCCGAGGTCACCGCCTGCTGCAGCGCCACCGTCACCAGACGTGCAGCGACCGCATCGCCCGACTGCGCCGGTTTGGGCGGGTTGTCGTAGCGGCTCAGCGCCTGGCCCTCGGCGTCGAGCACCCCGCGCACCGCATACAGCGGCTGCACCTGCCCGGTGGAGGCGAGGAACTGGTAGAGCTGGGCCATCGCATACGGGCTCTGGTCGGTGGAGCCCAGGATCAACGAGGGATTGCGCTCGGTCTGGATGCCGGACACCGTGCGCACGAAGTCGGCCAGCCGCTCCGGGCCGACCTCCATGCCGACCCGCACCGTCGACTGGTTGTAGGACTTCGCCAGCGCGTCGACCAGCGCGACGGTGCCGTGGCTGCGACCGTCGGAATTGCCGGGCGTCCAGCGCTTGCCGCCGTCGAGGATGATGCTCACCGGACCATCGTCCACCGGCGTCGCCAGGGTGAAGCGGTCCGGCTGCGACAGCGCCAGCAGGTAGACGAAGGGCTTGAGCAGCGAGCCCACCGGCCGCTGCGCGTCGAGTGCGCGGTTGAAGCCGTGTTCCTGGAAGCTGCGGCTGCCCACCACCGCCAGCACCTGACCGGTATGCACATCGGTGACCACCATGCCGGCCTGCAGCGGCGGGCGTTTGGCGTTGCCGATCCCGTCCAGGGTGCGTTTCACCGCACCTTCGGCGTAGGCCTGCGCCGAAGGCGACATGCCGGTCATCACGCTCAGGCCCGCGCCGGAAATCGCGTCGCGCGGGTAGTCGCGCGCCAGCTGACGGCGCACCAGGTCGATATACGCCGGGAAGCGGTTGGCGACCATGCTGCCGGGCACCTCGGTCACGCCCAGCGGTGCCTTGCGCGCGCGGTCGTGTTCCTTCTGGTCGATGATGCCGGTCTCCAGCATCTTGTCGAGCACCAGATTGCGGCGCGCGGTCGCGCGTTCCGGCCATTTGCGCGGGTTGTACCAGGACGGCCCCTTCACCAGCGCCACCAGCAGGGCGACGTGTTCGGTATTGAGGTCGTCGAGCTGCCGGCCGAAGTAGAACTCCGCGCCCGAGGCGAAACCGTGGATGGCCTGCGAGCCGTTCTGGCCCAGGTCCACCTGGTTCAGATAGGCCTCCATGATCACGCCCTTGTCGTAGCGGGCGTCGATGATGATCGCGTAGAGGATCTCGTTGAACTTGCGGGTGGGCGTCTGCTCCTTGCCGATGCCGAGCAGGCCCGAGCGCGCCAGCTGCTGGGTGATGGTGCTGGCCCCCTGTTTCACTTCGCCGCCGGACTTCACGAACAGATACAGCGCGCGCAGCATGCCCATCGGGTCGATGCCGTGGTGACGCGCGAAATCGCGGTCTTCCACCGCCTGCAGTGCGTCGGTGAGCATGCCGGGCACGTCGCTCACCCGCACCAGCCGGCGCTCTTCCTGCTTCTGCCCGTACAGCGTGGCGATCCGCGCCGGGTCCAGACGGGCGTAGCGCACCGGCGAGCCACTGCCGAGGTCGCGCACGGTGCCGATGCGGCCGCCGGAGAGGGTCAATTCGATCCGGCTCGGACCCACCGACCCGCCCACATCCTCGAAGCCGCGGCTGGCGATCGTCCAGCGATTGCCCTTCACCGCGTAGGTGCCGGGGCGCTCCCCGCGTCCGTCCTCGCGGTAGGAGGCCGCACCCAGTTCGGTCTTCAGCGTGCGCGCGTCCATCGCCACGCCGGCGGCCACGGTGAGTGGCCGCGCATAGACGCGGGTGGGCACCTGCCAGCGCAGGGCACCGAAGCGCTCGGTGACCTGCTGGTTCAGGTACAGGGTGTAGGGGATCAGAAAGCCCAGACCGATGCCGATCAGCGCCAGCGTCCACACCGCCAGGCGGCGCAGCAGACGGCGTTTGCGCCGCGACCGGTCGCTACCGGTGTCATCCTCGCGATCGTCCAGATCGTCGGTGTCGTCGATGTCGTCCTGATCGTCGTCGAAATCGTGTGTGCGGGCCATCGGGGCTCGGCTTGCCTGTCGGCGGGCGGGGGATGCGAAAATGCCGGCCGAGTCTAGCAGGCCCGCTCCGACGACGGTCCCGCGTGGCTGTCTGCAGCATGACGCGTCGAGCGAAGCGCGACCGCGGGTGCACGGCCTCTGCGCCCGCGCACGCTCGCGAGCCCGTTCTCCTGCATCCTGCAGTCCGGGTGAGGTGCGCTGGCTCGCCTGGCTGTGCACCTGAACCACTCGCCTGAACCGCTCGCCCCAACCGCTCGTCCATCCAGATCCGCGCCACGCCCGGCCCCCCATCGCAACAGCGCGAGCCCCCGCGCGACGGAGTTCCTCCACCCATGCCCCTGTCCGCGGCCGATCTGCGGTTCGCCTTCGACCGCAGTCTCGGACTGCTGCGGCGTGGGCTGGTGAGCCTGCGCAGCCGCGGCTGGCGCGCCACGTGGCTGCGCGTGCGCGCGCTGCTGCCCGCGCCGCGCGCCGCGCGCGAGGCGCTGTGGATGCCGGGGGAGGCGCCGTTCGCCGCGTTCGGCGTGCCTTCGGTGCCTGCGGGCGACACACCCCGGGCGAGCATCGTGATCCCGGTCTACGGCCAGTGCGCGCACACCCTGCGCTGCCTGCGCGCGCTGGCGGCGCATCCGCCCGCGGTGTCGGTGGAGATCATCGTGGTCGACGATGCCTCGCCCGATGCCCAGACCCGCGAATGGCTGCCGCAGATCGCCGGCCTGCGCCTGCATCGGCGCGCGCAGAACGGCGGCTTCGTGCCTGCCTGCAACGACGGCGCGGCGCTGGCGCAGGGCGAGTTCCTGGTGTTCCTCAACAACGACACCGTGCCGCAGCCGGGCTGGCTGGACGCCTTGCTCGACACGTTCGAGGCCGAGCCCGCGGCCGGCATCGTCGGCGCCCGCCTGCTCGGCATGGATGGCCGGCTGCAGGAATCCGGCGGCGCAGTGTTTTCCGACGGCAGCGCGCGCAATCTCGGGCGCTTCGCGGACGGCGACGACCCGCGCTACGCCTGGCTGCGTGAGGTCGACTATGTCAGCGGCGCGGCGCTGGCTATCCCGCGTGCTTTGTTCGTTGAACTTGGCGGGTTCGATGCGCGTTATGCGCCGGGTTACTACGAGGACACCGACCTGGCCTTCGCCGCGCGCGCCGCCGGCCGTCGGGTGCTGGTGCAGCCGGCCGCGCGGGTGGTGCATGTGGAAGGCGCGACTGCCGGCACCGACACCGCGCAGGGCATGAAGGCCTACCAGATCCGCAACCGCGAGCGCTTCCGCGAGCGCTGGGCGGAGGCACTCGCGCGCCAGCCCGCGCCCGAGGCCGCGCGCGACGAGAGTGTGCTCGGCGAAAGCGCGCTGCTGCATCTCGGCCGGCGCCAGCTGCTGATCGTCGAGGCCTGGCTGCCGCGCCCGGATCGCGATTCGGGCTCGCTGCGCCTGCTCAATCTGATGCGCCTGCTGCGCGAGGAAGGTGCGGACGTGTGCCTGGTGGCGCTGGAGGAGGGCGATGCCGCATCGGCCGAGGCCGCTGCCGAGCCGCTGCGCCGCGAAGGCATCGAGGTCTGGCACGGGCGCCAGCTCGGTGCTCTGCCCGCATGGCTGCGTCGCTGCGGGCCGCGCTTCGCGGTGGCGATGGCGTGCCGCTGCTTCCTCGCCCACGACGTGCTGCCGCTGCTGCGCCGCTTCGCCCCGCAGGCACGCGCGGTGTTCGACACCGTCGACCTGCACCACATCCGCGAGCGTCGCGGCGCCGAACTCGCGGGCGACCGCGCGCTGCTGCGCGCCGCCGAGCGCACCCGCGTGCAGGAGCTGGCCGCCGTCGCCGCCGCCGACATCACCCTGGTGGTCAGCGACAGCGAACGCGCGCTGCTGGCCGAGGCCGCGCCCGACGCGCGCATCGCGCTGATCTCCAACCTGCACCGCGTCTCCGGCCCGGGGCGCGGATTCGACGAACGCCGCGATCTCCTGTTCGTCGGCGGCTTCCGCCACCCGCCCAACACCGACGCCGTGCGCTGGTGCATCGACGCCATCATGCCGCGCATCCGCGCCGCATTGCCCGATGCGACCCTGCACTGCATCGGCGCCGACCCGCCCGACGACCTGCGTGCGCTTGACGGTCAAAACGGCGTGCGCATCCACGGTCACGTCCCCGACCTCACCCCGTGGCTCGACGGCGCCCGCATCGCCCTCGCGCCCCTGCGCTACGGTGCAGGCGTGAAGGGCAAGATCAATCAGAGCATGGCCCACGGCCTGCCCGTCGTCGCCACCGCCTGCGCGGTCGAAGCCATGCATCTGCGCGATGGCGAGGACGTGCTGGTGGCCGACGAGCCCGACGCCTTCGCCGATGCCGTGGTGCGGCTGTACCGCGAGCGGGAACTGTGGGAACGGCTGGCCGCGAATGGCTTGGCGAGCGTCGAGCGGCATTTCTCGCTGGACGCAGCGCGGGTTGCGATGCGAGAGGTGTTTTTTGCGGGGGAATGAGGCGGTGGGCGGCTGACGGCGCAGCGCTGGATCGTTCGCACGCGCGCCGTCCGCGGAAGGAATGCGACGGCACGCGACGGCACGCGGAGCGGGATCGTGCGTGGCGGGCCGGGGCCCGCCCTGCAGCGTCACCATCCGGAGAGCGTGAGTGGCCTGACACGCGCCATCACCCATCCGAACCCGCCATGCGAAAAAACGATTACGGCGCGGGAGCGACCTGCACTTGCTTGTTCGCATCGACATTGATGGTGTGGCGCTCTCCGCTGGAGACATACACCTCATCCGATTCGACCGTGCTGCCATCGGCCAGCGTGCCCTTGAACGTGTAGGCGGCCTCACCGCGCATGCCATACAGCAGTTCCTGGCGCTTGCCCGACTCCAGTGCGGAGCCCACGGTGGCGATCTGGTAACTGGACAGCGATTGCCCGGAGTCGTTGATGACCTCGATCTTGGCGATGGTCTGCTGCTCCTTGAGCGCCTGCCCGGCGAAGAAGCCGATGGCCAGACAAACGACTGCGGTGATGACGGTGCCGATAACTTTCATTGCGCGCATTCCATGTGTGTTCGGGGGAAAGAAGCATTGATGCGCGTGGGATCATAGCGCCTCGGGGCGCATCATCTCCGCGTGGGCGCTTGAGCCCTTCAGCATCGATGCGAGTCTCCACCTCGGCTGGCCGTGGGCGTCGGCGATATTCAGCCGACGGCCGGCCCAAAAGCAGTGAGCCCGAATGCGATTCGGGCTCACTGCAGGCATCGGAGGATGCGGAGAGGATTTCGTGGCGAGGTGCTGCACGGGCCTCGGGTTCGATCAGGACATCGCCATCAGGCCATGCCGCGCGCCCGGGTCTGCTCCTGCTGCTGTTGTTCCATCTGCGGGGACATGTTCTGCGCGAACTGCTGGGCCTTGTTCGGGTCGGCGAACTGCGCGATGTCGTTCACGGCGGCGTTGCGGCCGAACTCGCCGCCGGAGGACACCACGAAGCCCTGGCCATTGGTGCTCTGGTGGACGCTCAGGCCCTGATCCTGCAGGTTCTTGATCGCCGCCTGCTGCGGGTCGACGCTGGCCAGCTGGGTGTTGCCGGAGCCCTGTTCGAGCGAGCTGTAGCGGTCGCGCGGCACGTCCTGGATGTTCAGGATCAGCCGATTCTCGTTGCGCATCAGCGCCTCGAACAATTGACGAGGATCGCTGCCAGGCGTTTCGCCGGCCACAGCACGGCCTACCGCATTGTTGTGGTAGTCCATCGCGTGCTCTTGCTTGCTGTTCGGGTGGGTCAATTCATGGCCGTCGCCTACGATGCGGGCGATCGCCGAGCCGTACTCGTCGGTGAAGCGACCGCTGACGTAGGCATGGCGATAGGCGTCGACCACGCCGTTGTGTGCGCCGCCGCGATCCGCGATGCCATATTCCTGGGCCAGACGGGCAAACTCTGCGGCGTAGCGGTTCTTGTCGTCTTCGAAGGGCATGGACATCGGGACGGTTCCTTGTGTTGGGTGGTTGGCGTGTCGGACGAACTGGGTGTGGCCTTGCCATGGCGCAAGATCGTGCGGGCGCATGCCGCCATGGCAGCGATTTCTTGCGGGGAAGATGTCAATCCCGCGCTTAATTCATACTGAACTGTTCCGAGCCGACCCATCGGGCTCCCTGCCGCGATAACGAAAACTCAAAAAACCGCGAGCAGGTCTCGGGCTTTTGAGTTTGGTGCCGGAAGTGGGACTCGAACCGCGCAGGGACGGACTGGACGCGCGGTGGATGTTGAACGCGTCGCCACGCGCTGCGCCAACGAAAAGCCCGCGAACAGGTCGCGGGCTTTTGAGTTTGGTGCCGGAAGTGGGACTCGAACCGCGCAGGGACGGACTGGACGCGCGGTGGATGTTGAACGCGTCGCCACGCGCTGCGCCAACGAAAAGCCCGCGAACAGGTCGCGGGCTTTTGAGTTTGGTGCCGGAAGTGGGACTCGAACCCACACGCTTTTAAGGGCGGCGGATTTTGAGTCCGCTGCGTCTACCGATTCCGCCATTCCGGCGCGGGGCGGCAGTATAGCGGATCGTCGGCGGGGGTCAGAGGCCGCCGTGGCGGGCCATGCCGGCAGCGCAGAGCAGGATGACGGCCAGCAGGGCGAACTGGGCGCCGATCCAGGGGCGCAGGCCGGCGGCGTCGGCCGGGCCGGGCAGGGCGGAGGGGTCGAGGCGGTAGGCGCGGCGCCAGCGGAGGATGCGCAGGGTCGGCACCACCGAGATCAGCGCCGCGAGCAGGAAGGCGCCGAGTTTGGCGTGGAACCACGGGTTGTGGGCATAGAAATCCCAGCCCTTGAGGCCGTAGGCGATGCGCAGACCACCGGCGATCAGCAGCAGGCCGGCGACGAGGCCATAGGCGGCGTCGATGCGGCCCAGACGCTGCAGGGCGTTGGCGTCCAGCGGGCCGCGCAGCACGGACGATTCCGCGGCGAGCATCGCGATCAGGCCGAAGAACAGCAGGTGGTGCAGGGCGGCGAGCAGGAAGTCGATGAGCATGGTGGTCTCCGGTGTGAACGTCGTCGGGCGGCGGGCGCACTCCGAGGATCATCGCCGAACTGCCTGCGTTCCGCAGGAGGGCCTTCAGGCCCGACAGGCGCTGCGCCCGCGCGGGAGGCGCCGGCTGAGCTTGGCCGGCGGCGTGGATCCCATGGCGCGCACAACGGCTTGGTCGTGTTGTGGCTGGGTCGGGCCTGAAGGCCCTCCTACGGGTTGATCGGAGCGCGCAGGGGCCTAGAGCGCGTCGAGGAACCCCCGCACCGCCGGCCCGAAGCGGGCGATGTCGACCAGGAAGGCGTCGTGGCCCTGGGGTGAGGGCAGGGGCAGGCAGCTGGCGTCGATGCCGCCTGCCTGCAGGCCGTCGGCGATTTCCTGCTGCTGTTCGATGGGAAACAGGATATCGGTGTACACGCCGATGGCCAGCGCGCGGTCGAGGTGCAGGCGCGCGAGGGCGGTGCGGGTGCTGCCGGGGTTGGCGTCGGTGGCGCAGGATTCACCGAGGTCGAACCAGTCCATCGAGCGGCTGAGATAGAGGTAGCAGTTGGGGTCGAAGCGGCGCACGAAGCGGCGGGCGTGGGCTTCGAGGTAACTTTCGACTTCGAACTCCAGGCCGAAGGGGTCGTCGTCGTCGCGGCGGTCGCCGTCCAGGCGCACGCGGCCGAAGCGGCCGTCCCATTCCAGCGCGGAGCGATAGGTGATGACGCCTAGTTTGCGCGCCATGCGCATGCCGGCCTCGGGGTAGCACGCCTCGTCGTAGTCGCCGCCGTTCCACTGCGGGTCCAGACGGATCGCCTCGCGCTGCAGCGAGCGGATGGCGATCGAGAACGGCAGCGCGCGCGCGGCGCCGGAGATATTGATATGGCTGCGCGCCAGGCCTGGATGCCGCTGCAGGAAGGCCAGGGCCACCATGCCGCCCATCGAATTGCCGATCACGCAGGCCAGGCGCTCCACGCCGAGGGCGCGGACGACGTGCGCGGCGGCGTCGGCGCCGTCTTCCACCGACAGCTCCGGGAAACTCAACCGGTAGGGTTGGCCGGTGGTCGGGTCGATGGAGGCCGGGCCGGTCGAGCCCTTGCAGCTGCCCAGCGAGTTGGCGCAGATCACGAACCAGCGGTCGGTGTCGATGGGTTTGCCGGGGCCGAGCATCGCCTCCCACCAGCCGGGCTCGGGATTGTCCGCGTGGCTGGCGGCGTGGGCGTCGGGCGAGAGGCCGGTGAGGATGAGGATGGCATTGTCGCCGGCCGCATTCAGCCGGCCCCAGGTCTCGTAGGCCATGCGCGCGCCGTGCAGCGCGCTGCCGCGCTTCATCGGGAACGGGTCGGGCAGGGCGAGGAAGCGGGTACCGGGGGGTATGAACTCGGTCATCCTGGGGGCCGGAGAGTCCTGAATGCAGCCGGGCATTCTACGGAGCGCTGCCGGCTGCACAACCCGGCAGCGGGCGCCTCGCGGTCAGGGCTGGCCGGGGGAAAGCCGCAATTCGACGTGGATCGGCGCATGATCGCTACCGATATCCGGGCCCTGCCGGGTGGACACGACCTGCCACTCGGCGCTGCCGAGCACATGATCGATCGGAATCCCGAGATAGCCACCCCAGTGCGCAGGCCAGGTGCCGCGCAGGCCGGTGGCGCGGCGCAGGCCGCCATCGGCTGCAAGATGCAGGGCGCTGGACCAGGGGGTCGCGTTGAGGTCGCCGGCGAGCAGCCGCGGCAGGTTGCGATCCGGGCCGAGTGCGGGGTGAGCGCCGCTGGCGAGTGCGTGCAGCAGACGGTCGCGCGCGCCATGCCAGCGCGACGCGATCGGCGGCATCGGATGGACCGCGACCACGCGCACCGGCCGGCCGTCCAGATCCACGGTGGCGCCGAGGGCGGGAATGCCGTCGTCATCCGGGGCGAGGACCACGTCGCGCAGCGGCATTCGTGCGTACACGCCGATACCGAAGGCGGAGCCCGTCATGGGATGCAGGCTGTGGTGGGGCAGATCGGTCAGGGCCGCCGCCAGCGCTTCGGCATAGGCCGGGTTCAATTCCGGGACCACCAGGACGTCGCCGGGGTGTTGCCGCAGCCAGGCGATCAGCCTGCCGGGGTCGCGGTTGGCGACATTCACGTTGGCCACGACGATGCGCAGGCTGGCCGTGCCCGGCGACGGCCCGGCGGCGCGTGCCGTGGGCAGCGCAGGCGAGGCGCTGAGCCAGATCAGGCCGGCGACGGCCAACAGCGGCAGCCACTGCAGACGCGGGCTCTCGCCGATGGCGCACCACAGTACGAGCAGTGCGATCCAGCCGACCGCGAACAGCTGCTGCCAGTGCGCCGCAAGGTCGATCAGCCACGCCGCCGTGCCCGGTTCGCCGAGCCCGGACTGCAGGCCGTGGCGTACGAGCACCGCACTCAACCAGGGCAGGAGCAGGCCGAGCAGACAGCCGGACAACGCGATCAGGACAGCAGTGTCGATCCACTGGCGCATGCTTCGGGGCCTCGAGAGTGAAATGCGTCCGGGGGCAGGGAGCTTGCCGGCAGGGTGCCCGGTCAATTCGCGCCGATCACCACGCGCACCGGCTCGCTGGCCGGCAGCGCGACGCGCACCGGGGCGGATTCGATGTCGCCGTCCTGGCGCATGGCGTTGCCGCTCTCGGACAGGCGGCCGATCACGTCCACCTGCTTGAGCGTGGACAGGCGCGCGGTCGGCATCGGGCCGTCGGCGTCGTCCAAAGTCACCGTGAGCGGCAGGTCACCGGCGCGGTGCCGTTCCACCGCGACCGGCATCGGTGGGCCATCGGGCGCGCGGGCGATCACGAACACGGTGGCGTCGGGGCGCAGGCGCACGCGCGCGGCGAAGGCCGGGTCGAGCCCGACTTCCACCACCAGGCTGCCCGTGGCCGGCTTGTCCGACCCCTGCGCGGCGTTGCCGCTGCCCGCGTTGCCGCCCGTTGCCGCCGACGGCGCCTCGGCCAGCGCAGGCAGGCCGGCCTCGGCACGGGCGGCGGCGATTTCGGCGCGCAGGGTGGCGGATTCCTCGTCGGGCAACTGCTGCAGCAGCGGCGCCCAGGTCTCGGCGGCGTCTTTCGGCCGTCCCTGCTGGCGGTGGCCGAGGCCAAGGAAGAACCGCGCGCGCTGATGGGTCGGGTCGCGGCGCAGGGCCTGTTCGAGCAGGCCGATGGTGCGGCTGTCGAAACGTCCGCTGGCGGCGTTGAGCCGGCTTTCGGCGGTGGCGACGAGCACATTGGGCTCTTCCGGCGCGAGCGCGAGCGCGCGCTCCCAGGTGTCGCGCACCTTTTCGGCCTGGCCGCTGCGGGCGTAGGCATTGGCGAGCAGAGCGAAGCCGTCGCGGTCGGGCTGTGTTTCCAGCTGGCGTTCGAGCAGGGCGATGGCGCCCTCGATCGTGGTCGGCTGCTCCAGTGCGCTGCGCTCCAGTGCCTGCGGGGTGCCGACCAGCTGGTACAGCGCGGCGGTGGCGAGCGACAGGCTGGCGATCACCGCCACGGCCACGCCGCGGCGGCGCCACAGCGGGCGCAGCACGGTGGCGAAGCTGCCGACCATCAGCGCGATGCCGAGTACGAGAAATGCCCAGTGGGCGGTGGACCAGCTCATCGTTTCACCATTCCTGTTCGGTATCGTCGGGCGCCGCAACCGCCTGTGTCTGCGTGCGTCCGCGGCGCAGCACCGCCACCAGCGCCACCACGCCACCCAGCACGAACAGCAGCGGCCCGAACCAGAGCAGCCAGGTCGCGCCGTGCAGGCGCGGGCGGTACAGCACGAACTCGCCGTAGCGCGCGACCAGATGGTCGCGGATCTCGGTGTCGCTGCGGCCTTCGCGCATCAGGCTGAGCACTTCGCGGCGCAGATCCACCGCGATCTGCGCGTTGGAGTCGGCCAGCGACTGGTTCTGGCACATCACGCAGCGCAGCTCGGCCACCAGCATGTGGAAGCGTTTTTCCTCCACCGCATTCTCGAAGCGCAGCGGCGCGGGGTCGGTGACTGTCTGTGCGGCCAGCGGTGCGGCGCAGACCGCCGTGAACAGCGCGGCGAACAGCGCGGACGCGAACACGCGCCACAGGCGCGCCCAGGCGCGCGCGGGCTGACGCAGGCGCGCGCTGGCGTGTTCGCGTGCAGATGCGCAGGACTGCGCCTGCGCGCACGCTGGCGAGTGCGCAGGCGCGCGGGAGCTCGTAGTGGAATGCATGTCGATGGAGTGCGTATCGATGGAATGCGTGTCGATGGAATGAGGAAAGGCGTCGATCATGGCAGGTGCCCCATCGCACGCAGCGCCGGCTCCAGGCCCTGCGCGATCGTGTCTTCGGTCAAGGTGCCCTGATGGCGCCAGCGGATGATGCCTTCGGCGTCGACCAGCACGAAGAACGGCGTGCCGTACATGCGCAGGCCGTACAGGGCGATGTCGCCTTTGCGGTCGGCGGCGATCCGGGTGTAGGGGTCGCCCTTGCGCTGCAGCCAGGCCAGCGCGTCCTCGCGTTCGTCCTCGAGGTTGTAGCCGATCAGGCGCAGGCGATAACGCTCCTTGAGGCGGCGGGTCTCCTCGTGGCCCATGGCGCAGGCCGGGCACCAGCTGGCGAAACTGTGCAACAGAAAAGGCTCGCCGCGCAGGTCCGAGACGCGCAGCGTGCGCTCCGGCGCATGCAGCTCGGGCAGCGCGAAGGCATGCAAGGGATAGCCGACGTGCTGCATGCGTTCGCGGTAATCCTGCAGCCAGACGTACAGGCCGAGCGCGCCGCCGAACAACACGGCCAGCAACGCGCCGACCATCGCGAGCTGCGCGCGCCGGCTGCGCCGCGCGGGCGTCGCGGCGGATGCGGTGGATGGGTCGCGATCGGTGTTCATGGCCTGCGTTCCTCGCGTGCGATGGTGTCCAGCACCGGCGACAGCTCGCGGCGGAACACCGCGTCGGTCATCACACCGTTGTGTTTCCAGCGGATGGTGCCGCGGCCGTCGACCAGGATGTGCACCGGGGTGTTGTGGATCTTCAGCGCGCGCGCGGTCTCGCCGTCCCGGTCCACCGCGATCTTCCAGTAGGCGTCGCCATGCCTGTCGAGCCAGGCCAGGGCGGCGTCGCGCTCGTCGTTCCAGTTGTAGCCCAGTACTTTGACGCCGTAGAGCTGGGACAAGCGCATCACCGCCGGGTGTTCGCGCGCGCAGAAACCGCACCAGCTGGCGAAGACGCTGATCAGGTACGTCTCGCCGCGCAGATCGCGGGCGCGGATGGTCGTGCCGGGGTCGCGGAGGGCCGGCAGCGCGAAATCGGGCACGGGCGTGCCGGCCATGAGTCCCGGCGGCTGGCGGCGTTCCCACCACCAGCCCGCGCCAGCCAGCCCGACCCCGAGCGCGGCGAGGATGGCCAGGACACCGAGCACGCGGCGCCGTGCGGAGGCGGGCGGCTGCATGCCCGTCTGCGGCGTGGACGTGTCCGGCGTCATGCAGGCGTCTCGCGATGCGCGTCGTGATTCATCGGCCGCCGCGCTCCAGCGCCTCCAGCGCCGGCAGCAGCTCATCGCGCACCGTCGCATCGCTGACCGCGCCGACGTGCTTCCAGCGGATGATGCCGTCGGCATCGACCAGGAAGGTTTCCGGCGCGCCGTAGATGCCGAAATCGATGGCGGTGGCGCCTTCCTGATCGGCCAGCACCACCCAGTACGGGTTGCCGAAGCGCTCCAGCCAGCGCAGTGCGTCGGCCGGTTCGTCCTTCCAGTTGTAGCCGATCACGCGCACGCGCTTGGTTTCTGCGAAGCGGGTCAGCACCGGGTGCTCCACCTGGCATTCGGCGCACCAGCTGCCCCAGACGTTGAGCACGTAGGGCTGGCCGCGCAGCTCGGCCGACGACACGGTGCGGCCGGGCTCGTGCAGCACCGGCAGGGTGAAGGCCGGCGCGGCCTTGCCGATCAGCGGCGAGGGCAGGGCTTCGCGGTTCTCGCGCCCGCTCATCCACACCCCGGCGGCGAGCAGTACGCCGATCAGCAGAAAGGCAGCCAGCGGCAACCAGCGCTTCATGCGGCGGCCTCCAGGGCTGCGGCCGGGGCGGGCGTCGTGGGCGTCGGGCCTGGGGCACGTTCGCGCCGCTTCGCCCGGAAGCGCTTGTCGCATGCGGTCACGAAGCCGCCCAGCGCCATCAGCAGCGCGCCGATCCACACCCAGCGCACGAAGGGCTTGATGTGCACGCGCACCGCCCAGGCGCCGTTGCCCAGCGGTTCGCCCAGCGCGACGAACAGGTCGCGGGTGATGCCCGGCCGGATGCCGGCCTCGGTCATCACCTGCCCGCCGCTCATGTACTCGCGTTTTTCCGGGTGCAGGGTGGTGACCCGGCGGTCATCGCGGAACACCTCCACCGTGCCTCGGCTGGCGATGTAGTTGGGCCCCTGCAGGCGTTCGACGCCATCGAAGCGGAAACTGTCGCGGCCCAGGGTCAGCGTCTGCCCGGGCTGCATCGCGATCTCGCGCATCTGCTGCTGCGCCTCGATCAGCAGCGCGCCGACCAGAAACACCGCGATGCCCATGTGCGCCAGCACCATGCCGGTCATCTCGGCGGTCAAGCGCCCGCCCTGGCTGCGCAGCCGCTGCCAGACGAAACGCAGGGTGCCGAACGCCACCCACAGCGCGCCGGCCACGCCCGCGGCGGTCTTCCACGGGCCCTGCGGCGCCTGGAAGTACGCGATGGCGCCGGCGATCAGCGCCAGCGCGGCCCACGGCGCGAGCATGCGCAGCGGACGCGACGGCTCCTCGCGCTGCCAGCGGGTGAGCGGGCCCAGCGGCAGCAGCAGTACCAGCGGCGTCATCAGGATGATGAACAGCAGCGAGAAATACGGCGGGCCGACCGAGATCTTGCCCAGATCGAGCGCATCGGCCAGCAGCGGGTAGAGCGTGCCCAGCAGCACCATCGCGCAGGCCGCGGTGAGCAGCAGGTTGTTGAGCAGCAGCAGGGTCTCGCGCGATGCGCCGGTGAAGGGCTTGGCGGTGTGGGTGTCGTCCGGCGCGCGCAGCGCGTACAGCAGCAGCGAGCCGCCGACCACCAGCCCGAGGAAGATCAGGATGAACACGCCGCGGCTGGGGTCGGCGGCGAAGCTGTGCACGCTGGTCAGCACGCCCGAACGCACCAGGAAGGTGCCGAGCAGCGACAGCGAGAAGGCCGCGATCGCCAGCAGCAGGGTCCAGCTGCGGAAACTGCCGCGCTTCTCGGTGGTGGCCTGCGAATGCAGCAGCGCCGCGCCGGCCAGCCAGGGCATGAAACTGGCGTTTTCGACCGGGTCCCAGAACCACCAGCCGCCCCAACCCAGCTCGTAGTACGCCCACCAGCTGCCGAGCGCGATGCCGAGGGTCAGGCAGCCCCAGGCGACATTGGTCCACGGCCGCGTCCAGCGCAGCCATACCGCCACGCTGTCGGCGCTGGAGGGGCTGCGGTCGAGCAGTGCGGCGATCGCGAAGGCGAACGGCACCGCGAAGCCGACATAGCCCATGTACAGCATCGGCGGGTGCACGATCAGGCCGAAATCCTGCAGCAGCGGGTTGAGATCGCGGCCTTCCACCGCCGCCGGCAACACGCGCTCGAACGGGTTGCTGGTGAAGATCATGAAGGCCAAAAAGCCCAGGCTCACCATGCCCATCACGCCGAGCACTCGGGCCATCACCGGCGCCGGCAGATGCCGCGAGAACGCGGCCACCGCCGCGCTCCAGACCGCGAGGATCAGCGACCACAGCAGCAGCGACCCCTCGTGCGCGCCCCACACCGCCGAGTAGCGATAGCCGACCGGCAGCAGGCTGTTGGAATTGGCCACCACATAGCGCAGCGAGAAGTCCTGCGCCAGGAAGGCGTGGGTGAGGATGGCGTAGGCCAGCGCCACCAGCGCCAGCTGCGCGAACACCGCCGGCCGCGCGACCGCCATCCACGCATCGATCCCGCGGTGGGCGCCGAGCAGGGGCAGCGTCGACTGCAGGCCGACGATCAGCAGGGCGAGGATCAGGGCGATCTGGCCGAGTTCGGGGAGGATGTGGAGGGGCATGGGGGGATCTTTTAGGGTGCTTGTCGCATGATCGCAGCTGGAGATGGCTTTCGCCGAGCAGTTATCGAACGAGGCCTCTTCGCCGAGTGGAAACGCAAAAGCTTCCGCGCTTGCGCGCGGGTAACTTTTCTTTGCGTGCCCAAAGAAAAGTCACCAAAAGAAAGGGCAGCCCAGGCGTCGCGCCCAGCGCTTCGCGCTGGGTCCGCGTGCCTCGCGGGGTTTTTCGAAGGGACATCCCTGTCCCTTCGAAAAACGCGCGGCGTCCTGCCGCGCGCCCTGCGGGCCTTGTCCGCGAGTCCCGCCGCTCCGATGGGCCGGCAGGTCAAAGACAAGATCAAAAGCGCCGCGTCCTCCACTGGCCGCGGTGCACTGCGGGAGTGCATCGACACCGAATGGCCGCCATCGAGTGATCGGGGCGCTTCTCCGGGCATGTCCACTCAGTACTTCGATTCGGATGATGGCGTCGTCTTATCGTCTGTCGTGCCAGGGTTCGCAACCCCATGCTTCTGATGCGCTAACCCCATCTTGTCCGCGACTTCCTTGGGCACATAGGTCTCATCGTGCTTGGCCAGCACCTCCTCGGCCACGAACACCCCGTCCTGCATCCGCCCGGTGGCGACCACCGCCTGCTTCTCGCGGAACAGGTCGGGCAGGATGCCGGTGTAGCGGACCGGCAGCTGGGCGTCGCCGTCGGTGACCTGGAACTGCGCCTGCATCGAGCCGGCGTCGCGGCGGAACGAGCCGGCGGCGACCATGCCGCCGAGGCGGAAGCGGGCTTCGCCGGCCTGCACGCGCGCGCCCGCGGTGCCGGAAAGCACTTCGTTCGGGGTGTAGAGATAGGTCATGTTGCGCTGCAGGGCCATGGTCACCAGCGCGGTGGCGAGGCCGCCGGCCAGCAGCAGGGCGAGGACGAACCAGAGACGGCGTTTGCGGACGGGGTTCATGGCGTGGGAGTGCTCGGTGAATCGTGTGCGGAAGCGGGTTCGGCCGTGGAAGCCGATGCCACGGCGGAAGCGCGTCGCGCGGCGTCGCGGCGCGCACGCAGGCGCGCGGCGCGCAGGGCGCGGGCGATCTGCCACTGCGGCACCAGCGCATCCCACAGCATGACCACCGCGAATGCGGCATAGGCGGCGATCACGTAGCCGGCGTAGCTCATGCGCGGTCTCCTTCGGCAGCGGCAGCGGGCGCGGCGACGTTTTCGCCCAGGGCGCGGCGGCGCACCCAGTCCTTGCCGGCCTCGCGTTCGAGGTTGTCGGCGCGGGCGCGGGCGAGCAGGGAGCCTGCGAACCAGAACTTGGTCGCGATCACCATCGCCACCAGCGGCGGCATCATGCTCGGGTCCATGCTGGAATCGCCGAACACGCGGATGGTCTGGCCCTGGTGCAGCGAGTCCCACCACACCACCGAGTAGCGGATGATCGGCAGCAGGGCCACGCCGACGATGGCCAGCATGCCGGCGGCGCGGGCCGCGGCGCGGCGGTCGTCGACCGCGCGGTACAGGCCGATCACGCCCAGGTAGAGGAACAGCAGAATCAGCTCGGTGGTCAGGCGCGGGTCCCAGTCCCACCAGGTGCCCCACATCGGCCGGCCCCAGATCGAGCCGGTGAGCAGGGTGAT
>ERZ1066123.450-NODE-450-length-31193-cov-10.047273_pt1 | contig 31193 bp, 24 predicted proteins | sample MGYA00382770_ERZ1066123 | MGnify/ENA primary metagenome ERZ1066123 (study PRJEB33369, sample SAMEA5778353) | biofilm metagenome | biome: Industrial cooling water; feature: Water cooling tower basin; material: Biofilm | place: United Arab Emirates | collected...
TTGTCGCGTTTCATGCGCGCGAAATACGGCGGCGGCTCAGGCTGCCCGGAGAGGATGTACTCCACGAACTCCTGCTCGCTGGCCGACGCGTGAATGGCCGGATTGGTGCGCAGTTCGTAGCCGATGGTGGAGCTGGGAATGTCCCCGAGCGACTTGCCGCACGCCGAGCCGGCGCCGTGCGCGGGCCAGACCTGGATGTACGCCGGCAGTTCCTTGAAGCCCTCGACGGACTGGTAGAGCTGGCGCGCGCCGGGCTCCTGCGTGCCGGTCATCCCGGCGGCCTGCTCGAGCAGGTCGGGACGCCCAAGATCACCGACGAACACGAAGTCGCCCGTGATCATGCCGATGGGTTCTGTCGCGCCGGCGCCGAGGTCGGTGACGAGGTACGACACATGCTCCGGCGTGTGGCCGGGCGTGTGCACCGTGGTGAAGCGGATGTTGCCGACCTGAAACGCATCGCCGTCCTTGAGGAGGACGTGATCGTAGGCCGAGTTGAGTAGCCACTCGTAGCGCCAGTCGGCACCGCCTTCGTCGGAGGCGTACACCTTCACGCCGCGCTCCGCGAACTCGCGCAGACCAGAGACGTAGTCGGCGTGGATGTGCGTGTCGGCGGCCGCGACAATGCGGAGTTTGTGCTGAGCGGCGAGATCGAGATAGCGATCAATGTCGCGTTCGGGATCGAACACGATGGCTTCGCCGGTGCGTGGGCAGCCGACGAGGTAGGCGTACTGCGCGAGCTTGGCGTCGAGGAACTGGCGGACGAGCATGGGGGAGTCCTCCGGCGATCGCCGCGAGCGGCGGGTGGGGTGACAATTGTTCGGTTGATTAACCGACTGCTTGAATAGTGTGCCACCCCCGTCCGCTGGCGACAATCAGGGTTTCCCCGACGCTCACCACCGCGCCGACACCTCACTAGCTTCCGGCGATGCCCGCGCCCGCCCTTCGTGATCTCTTCGCCGAGCGCATTCGCGATCGTGGCCTCGAGCTCGCCGAAGCCGGCGCCGTGCAGCTCGAACGCCTCGATCCCGGAATCGCCATCGCGACCGTCGAGGGCGGTGCCCCGTACCGTACCTCCATCGAAGTGCGCGGGCCGGGTGTCGCGCTCGCCTGTACCTGTCCCCACGCGGAGGGCGGCGCCTACTGCAAGCACCTCTGGGCCACCCTGCTCACGCTCGACGAGACACCGGCCGCGGCAGCACTGCTCGCCGCGCTCGCCGATGTCCGCTCGGCCCACCTCGTGGCGGGGATGGTGCGCACCACCGATCCGGTGACACTCTGGCTCCGCCTCTTCGATCGCGTCGCGCTGCGCCAGCTCACCGAGGCCGCCAACGCGACGGAGACCGGTACGCGGCGTGGCACGCGCCAGGACTGGCCGGTGGGGCGACGGCTCGTCTACGTCATCGACGGCAACGATCCCAACATCCCGCAGCTGCGCCTCGAAGTCCTGACCGAGAAGCAGCTGCGCGACGGCTCGTGGGAGGCCCCGCGGCGCGGCGCGCTCGCGGCTGAACTCTGGCAGACGGCCCCCGACCCGCGCGACCGAGCGATCCGACGGCTGCTCCTCGGGGCCGCACCCCTTCCGGAGTACGGCACGCCACGCACGACGTTCCCGCTCGCACCGCAGAGTGTGGGCGACATCCTCCCAGCCATCTGTGCCACCGGGCGCGCGCGGTTGCGACTGGCCGGCGAGCCACCGGTGTACGGTGCGGTGCAGTGGGATGAGCAGGCGGGCACCAGTGAATCCACGCTCGTTCCCTGGCGCGTGGCACTCGTCGTCGAGCCCGATGAGGCGCAGGGGTGGCGACTGACCGGCGCCCTGCAGCGCGGCGAGGAGCAACGATCCTTCACCGACGTGCAGTGGATGCACGAGAGCGGGCTCTGCCTCGTGGCCAATCGCCTCGCACCCGTCGAACTCGGCGCCTTCTGGCCGCTCGTGGCCGAGCTGCTGCACGTGCGTGCGTTGCCGCTCGGGCCGTCGCTCACTCCGGTACTCGAACGCGTGTACGCGCTGCCGCAGGTGCCGGCCGTGGTGCTGCCCCCCGATCACGCCATCCGCGAATCACATCTCCCGCCCAAGCCGGGAGTGCGGTTCGTGCCCGACCCCGAGCCCTGGGTCCGCCGGGCCGGTGGACCCATGCTCGGGCTGCAGCTCGCCTTCCGCTACGGCGAGGCGTCGATCGACGCCACCGATCCGGCGTCGACACGGTTCGACGCCGCGACGCGCACACTGCATCATCGCGATCGCGACGCCGAGCGGGACGCGCGTGATCGCTTCGTCGCCTTCGGAGGCGCCGGTGCGCGTGAGGCCCTCGCGCGCGGTGTGCCGTTCCGCCTGCCGCGCTCCGAGGTGCGACGCGCCGTCGCACAACTCGCCAACGACGGCTGGTGGCTCGAAACCGACGGCCACGCGTTCCGCCTGCCCGGCGCCGTGCAGGCACGCGTGCGCTCCGGCCCCGATTGGTTCGATCTCGAAGGGACCGTGGTGTATGACGACACCACCGTCTCACTCGCCGATGTGCTCGAGGCGCGCCGACGTGGTGCCGATGTCGTGCAGCTGCTCGACGGCAGCATCGGTCTGCTCCCCGACGAGTGGCTCGATGCGTTCGGCCCCGTGCTCGCCGGTGGTGAACGCACCGCGACCGGCGCACGCTTTCGTGCGTCACAGCTCGCGCTGCTCGACGCCCTGCTTGCCACGCTCCCCGACGTGGATGTCGACGCCACGTTCGCGAAGGCGCGTGAGGCACTCTCGGCGTTCGACCACATTCAACCGGCCGATCCGTCGCCCGCGTTCACGGGCACGCTGCGTCCGTATCAGCGCGAAGGGCTGGGCTGGCTGCACTTCCTGCGCGCATTCGGCTTCGGTGGCTGTCTCGCCGACGACATGGGCCTCGGCAAGACGATTCAGGTGCTGGCGCTGCTCGATGCACGCCGCGCCGAGGGACACGGGCCATCGCTCGTGGTGGTACCGCGTTCACTCGTGTTCAATTGGCGCGCCGAAGCCGCGCGCTTTGCGCCGGCGTTGCGCGTGGCCGATTGGAGCGGTGGCGCGCGCGACACCGAGGCGTTGAACGCGCAGGATGTCGATCTCGCGATCATCACATACGGTTCGCTGCGACGCGACGCCGCACAGCTCGCGGGCATTGCGTTCGACTACGTCGTACTCGATGAAGCGCAGGCCATCAAGAATCGCGGCACTGCGACCGCGAAGGCGTGTCGGGTGCTGCAGGCGTCGCATCGACTCGCGCTCAGCGGCACACCGATCGAGAATCGGCTCGACGAGCTGTGGAGTCTGCTCGACTTCCTGAACCCCGGCATGCTTGGGCCATCGTCGCGCTTTACGGCGTCGTTGCGCGAAGCATCCGATGAGCGCGTGGTTGATGCCGTGCTCTCACGCGCGTTGCGTCCGGTGATCCTGCGACGCACGAAGGCCGCCGTGGCGCCCGATCTGCCGCCCCGCATCGAGCGCACGCTTGAAGTGGAGCTCGAACCGAAGCAGCGCGCCTTCTACGATCAGCTGCACCGCACCGTTCGCGATGATGTATTGCAGCAGGTGAACAGCAAGGGACTCGGTCGCTCCAAACTGCACATTCTCGAGGGACTGCTGCGACTGCGACAGGCAGCCTGTCACCCCGTACTGGCCGATCCGGGCAAGCGCACGCTGCCGAGTGCGAAACTCGACGCCCTCATTCCGGCGCTCGCCGATGTGGCCGCCGAGGGCAACAAGGCGCTCGTGTTCTCGCAGTTCACCGGCTTTCTCGCGCTGGTACGCGCCGCACTCGACGCCGAGCAGATTCCGTACGAGTATCTCGACGGCCGCACGAAGGATCGCGAGGCGCGCGTGGCGCGCTTTCAGAACGACCCGACGTGTCCCGTGTTCCTGATCAGTCTCAAGGCGGGCGGACACGGACTCAATCTCACGGCCGCCGACTACGTGTATCTGCTCGACCCCTGGTGGAATCCGGCGGTCGAAGCGCAGGCGATCGATCGTGCGCATCGCATCGGGCGAACGCGACAGGTGATTGCAACGCGCCTCGTGGCGCGCGGCACCGTGGAGGAGAAGATCCTCACGCTGCAGGCGAGCAAGCGCGCGCTCGCCGACGCGATTCTTTCGGCCGATCGTGGTGGCCTCGCGTCGATCGGGCGTGAAGAGCTGGAGTTGCTGCTGGGGTAGCAGCCAGTCGTCCGCGCGTCGCAATGGTGACGGGTGCGCTGGAACGATGATGCTGGCTCGGCGGCAGTTGATCAGCTTATGCCGAGCGATCGGTGCCGCAACCGGCGGCGCAACCGCGAGACGCGTTGTCCCGCGTGCGACTGGCGCGCATGTTCAGGAGATGGCCCGGATGATCCAGATTCGTCATGTTCCTGATCCCCTGTATCGGCGTCTGAAGGCGCGCGCCGCGGCCGCCGGCATGACCCTGTCCGACTACCTGCGTACGGAACTCGAACGACTCGCTTCACAGCTGTCCGCCGACGAGGTCAGAGAGCGGCTTCGCCAGTTGGAGCCTGTCACGCTACCTGATGCTGCGGTGGCGACCCTGCGGCGGACACGGGGTCCACTGCCGAGCGACGAGGAGGTGGGGGGCGGCGCGAATGCGGCGGGTTGACGCTGCCTCCCCTGTCGTGGTGCTGGATGCGTCCGCGGCAATCGACCTCGTGCTGCGAACAACCGTCAGCGAGCCACTCACCGATGCACTCAGCAGAGCATCGACGCCATGGCACGCCCCGCATCTGATCGACGCCGAAGTCACGCACGTTGTGCGCCGCTTCGCGCGTGACGGGGTGATGTCTTCGGCGCGCGGTGCCCTCGCGCTCGAGTTCCTGCTGGCATTGCCGGTGGCTCGCCACGACGCTGGCCCGCTGTTGCCAAGGGTCTGGTCCCTTCGCGACACGATGACCGCCTATGACGCAATGTACGTCGCGCTCGCCGAGGCCCTCGGCGCCACACTGTTCACGCGGGACCAACGCCTGGCGCGCGCGGCGCATCGCTTGATTCCGGTGGAGATCGCCTGGACCGGAACAAGCGACCACGCGTAGCGAGGTTGCCGCGGCCCGGGACCTGCGCGCAAGTTGACGTCGCGCGAGTCCGCGCCGCCCCTCCCCACCGGTCCCCCGCCCCGCCGCCATGACCACGCCGCACGAGCTCCTCGATCAGGTCGAAGCCGACCTGACCCGCGCCGATCACGACGACACCACGAGCGGGCTCGACCGCCGTGCGTTCATGTTCCGCGCCCTCGTGGCCACGGCCGCCACGACGTTCGGTGCAACCGCCGTGCAGGCGCAGCGACTGCTCGCTGGCGCCGAGACCGCCGGTGTGCCGGGCCACGTCCCCGAGCCACTGCTCGCCGAGCTGACCCCCGCGCGTGTGGCCGAACGTCTCGCAGTGCAGCCGGCGCTCCCCGCGCTCGGCAACGGCGAAGCCCCCGCCCTGCCGTTCCAACCGTGGCCCGGTGGCACCGGAGCCGCCATCGAACACCTCATGCGCACGCGCGGCATCGAGGCGTTCGCGCGTCGTCCGTTTCCGCTCGCGTCGTGGACGGGCCCCGTGCCCACCAACGCCGATGATCTCGCGTTCCTGCCCGCGCATCGCCAGTCGGCGCTCATTCGCGAACGCAAGCTCACGTCGACACGCCTCACCGAGATCTACCTCGCACGACTGGAGCGGCTCGATCCCACGTTGCTCTGCGCCGTGACCATCCTGCGTGAACGCGCGCTCGCCGAAGCCGCGCGGGCTGACGCCGAAATCGCGGCGGGCGTGTGGCGTGGGCCCCTGCACGGCTTGCCGTACGGACTCAAGGATCTCTTCACGACAAAGGGCATCCCCACCACCTGGGGCTCCCCCGACTTCGTGAACCGCATCATCGACGAGGACGCCGAAATTGTCGTGCGGCTGCGTGAGGCCGGTGCGGTGCTCGTCGCGAAGCTCTCCACCGGTCTCTTTGCGCAGAACGATCAATGGTTTCGCGGACGCACGAACAATCCGTGGAATCTGTCACAGGGTTCGAGTGGATCGTCGGCCGGGCCGGGTTCGGCCACGGCGGCAGCGTGCGTCTCGTTCAGCATTGGCACCGAGACACAGGGTTCGATCGTCTCACCGTCCATTCGCAACGGCATCAGCGCGCTGCGTCCAACGTTCGGACGCGTCTCGCGTCACGGCGGCATGGTGCTCGCGTGGAGCATGGATCGCGTGGGGCCGATGTGTCGCAGCATCGAAGACTGCGCGATGGTCTTTCACGTCATTCATGGTGTCGATCCGAAAGACCCGAGCACGATCACCACACCGTTTCACTACGACCGCGACATCGATCTGCGGCGGGTGCGACTGGGCGTCGATCCGAATGCGCCCAAGCCACTCGTCGACGGGCTGCGCGCGCTGGGACTGCAACCGCGCGACATCGGCGCGCGTCCGGCGCTCGGCGGCATGGGCGGGAGTGGACTCAACGTGGAGTACGCCGCCGCGTTCGACAGCTACGTCGTGCAGAAGGCCAAGGAGATCGGGCTCGATCTCTCGACGGTCACGGCCGACTGGCGTCCGCCGGCCCCACCTGCGGGCTCACCACCCGATCCGATGGCGCCCGCCAACTGGCCCAATCGCTTCGTGCGCGGTCGTGTGATTCCGGCGTTCGAGTTCCTGCAGCAGCAGCGGCGCCGTCATCTGATCATCGTGCAGTGGGGCGAGTTCATGCGGGATCTCGACGGCTTCATCGGCGCCCCGAATGCCGACGTCGGGCCCAACGCGCAGACCGGGCATCCGTGCGCCGTGCTGCCGTACGCGTTCGAAGCGCCGGCGAGCGGGCGTCCGCAGGGCGGCGCGAATGCGCCAGCCAACACGCCGCCCGCGCCGCCGCTCAATCCGCAGCCCATCTGTGGTGTGATCACAGGCGCGCTGTACAACGATGATGTGATTCTGTCGGTGGCGCAGCGCTTTCAGGCCACGACTGATTTTCACACCCGCCGACCGGCGCTGTAGACCGACGCCGCCACGACGCGCGCTCAGTTCCCGAGGCGCGTCGTGGCCTGCGCGAGCCACGCCAACGCGGCCTGCTCGCGCGCCGTGACGTCGGGATCACCCAACCGATACGCATCGCGCGCGCGTGTGAGCACCTCGCGCGCACGCGCGACGTCACCGGCGCTGAGCAGCGTGCGCCCCAGTTCTGCGAGCACCACCGCATCGCTACGACGTGGTGGTCGCTCGCCGTTGAGCGCGAGCGCCGAGTCGAGCAACGCCACCGCGACCGTCGCGCGACCACGCGCGCGTGCCACGAGACCGCGCGTGTAGTACCAGCTCTGGCGCGTATTCGCGGACACCGTCGTATCGGTCATGCGCGCCGCAAGCGCCGCGAGCTGACGATCCGCCACGTCGGCCCGTCCGAGCCCGAGCTCCACTTCCGCCAGACGAACTTCGTTCGAGAGCAGGCGCGGACTGCCCGCGCCGCGGGCGATACGCATGAGGCGCAACGCGTCGCTCAACGGTGCGCGTGCCTCGGCATAGCGCCCGAGTGTGAGCAGCACGCTGCCACGTGACGACTGCACAATGGCGTAGTTCGGACTCGCCGAATCGCCATTGGCCACGAACAGTCGCGCCGCTTCGTCGTAGTCGGCCAGCGCTTGTTCTTCCTGCCCGAGATCCACACGATACCCGGCGGTGCTCGCGCGCACGAACCCGCGCGTCAGGTTGTTCGCGCCGAGACTGATGGCGGACGCACTGTCGGCCCGCGCGAGCGTCGCGACGGCGTTCCGCAGCTGGCCGTTGCGACCGTAGGCACGTCCGAGAATGAGGAGCGCGTCCACGACGCGCGGGTGCGACTCCACGCTGTCGAAGCCCGCGAGTGCGGCCTCCATCGAGCGTTCAGCAGCCGCGAGCGCGGCGGCCCGATCATCCGACCCATGTTCGAGGGCGACCGCGTACATCTGCAGGGCATCGAGCCGCTTGCGATGACCAACGGGCAGACGCTCCTCCGCCGTCGTGAGCGCTGTACGGGCCGGCTCGACGGCGCGCTTCGCGTCGCCACGGTCGATCGCGAGGTGTACCGAGTCGATCAGCGCGTCCACCAGGATCAGTGGGTCGACACCGGGCGTGCGACGCAGGACGGCGAGTGCGCTGATCAGCGTGGAGTCCATCGCGTCGAGCCGACCGCGAAAGCGGTGGAGTGTCGCCAGCGCCACCTGCGCGCGCAGCGCGCGGTCATCGGCTTCCCCGTAGCGGCGGCGTGTTGCGTCGGCCACGTCCATGATAATGGGCTCGGCGTCACCGAACGCCTGCAGACTCGTGAGACTCGACCCGATGAGCCAGCGCATCTGCAGCCGCAGATCTTCACGCTCGGCGAGCTGCGACGCCAATCGTGCGTCGGCCTGCTTGAGCAGATCGGCCGCGCTCAGCGTGCGGCCATCACCCGCGAATGGATCCGCATCACGAAAGATGCCCGTGATGAACTGGGTGATCTCTTCCGCACGCTCCGCTTCGGCACGCGCCACGCGCGCCTGCCAGAGCGCCACGCCGGCACCACCGAGAACCGCGACGAACACCGCCGCCGCCGCGCCGACGGCGAGCGCATGCCGCTTCACAAAGCGAGCCGCGCGATAGCCGAACGCATCAGGACGCGCCCGCACGGGGCGTCCCTCCAGCCACGCCTCGAGATCGTCGGCAAAGGCCGTCACCGTCGCGTACCGTTCACCTGGCGACTTGCGCAGCGCCTTGAGCACGATCGTGTCGAGATCACCACGCAGCAGCTTGCGTCGCATCTCGGGCGCGAGCTCGCTCGGGCGCATGGGCTCGCCGGTGACGATCGCATCTTCAAGCGCACCCGCCGACACCCGCGGCATACGGTAGGGCGACGCACCACTGAGGAGCTCACACAACACCACGCCGAGTGCATACACATCGGTGGCCGTGGTGATTTCCCCTGCCATCACCTGCTCCGGCGCGGCGTAGCGCGGCGTGAGCACCTGCGCCCCATCGCGTGTGAGCTGCGTCGCGACCGCGCCTCCCTCGTCATCGGCAATGAGCTTGGCGATGCCGAAGTCGAGCAGCACCACGCGTCCGTCGCGGTCGACGAGAATGTTCGACGGCTTGAGATCCCGATGCACCACGAGCTTGCTGTGCGCGTGTGCGACGGCGCGCAGCACGTCGAGAAAGAGCCGCACGCGGTCGCGCACCGAAAACGCCCGCTCCTCGGCCCACTGATCGAGATGCGCACCCTCGACATACTCGAGCGCGAGGAACGGTTGTCCATCATCGCTGATGCCGGCGTCGAGCAGTTGCGCGATGTTCGGATGCCGCAGCCGCGCGAGGATCTGCCCTTCGCGACGAAAGCGCTTCTCTCCATCGGCGCCGAGCATGGGCGCCGCGAGCAGCTTGACGGCCACCGTGGCATCGTACCGGCCATCGGTGCGCCGCCCGCGCCACACGCTCCCCATGCCACCGCGCCCGATGAGGGACTCGAGCGCGTACGGACCGCACATCGCCCCGACGCGTCCGCCGGTCACCGGCGGCGGCACCGCCTGTCCGCCAAGAAAGCCTTCACGCGACGCGGCCTCACGCTCCTGCAGCAGCGACACGACGCGCGTCGCCCGCGCCGGATCGCGCGCCGCGAGCGCGGCGAGCCACGCCGCACGGTCTGCGTCATCCCGATCGAGCGCGTCGTCGAGGAGCGCGAAGAGCACCCGCCATTCGTCCGCATCCGGTGTGGTGGCCGGTGCGGGCAGTGATGCAGGTGACGACGCCCCGGTCTCTCCCGCGCTCACCGCGCGTCGCGACGCATCGCGTCGCGGAGGAACAGGCGAGCCTTGTCCCACTGACGCTGCACCGTGCGCTCGGACACACCATGCACCGCCGCGATTTCTCCAAACGTGAAGCCGCAGAAGAACTTGAGATCGACCACGCGGGCCAGCACCGGGTCCACGCCGCCCAGCACCTCCAGCGCTTCATGCACGGCCACGAGCTCGTCGGCGTCTTCCACCACTTGTGCATGCGCTTCGTCGAGCGTCACCGGGCGTGCCCCCGAGCCACGCTTGGCCGCCTGTCGCGCGCGCACGCGATCGATGAGCACGCCGCGCATCGCGCGCGCGGCGTACGCGAGGAAATGCGACCGATCGGGAAACAGCGACGCGTCGCGCGCGCCGAACGCGAGATACGCCTCGTGCAGCAGCGTCGTCGCGCTGACCGGGCTTTCGTGCCCCTGGCGTCGCACCTCACGCTGCGCCAACCGATGCAACTCTTCGTAGAGCGTGGCAAAGAGTGCATCCCGCGCGTGCGGATCGCCCGAATCGGCACTGGCCACGAGCGCGGTCAACGACGGGTCGGTCACAGCAGGGAGAGGCAGAGAGGGAGTGGATGTCGACACAGCGCCCACCATCACGCGGCCGAGACCGTGGGCAATCCTACGACCGGCTGAGATCGTACGCCACCACGGGGCGCACTGACGCGCCTCTCGGCGCTTGCGGACGACGGCGGCACCTCCCCCGATGTCGCGGCGGCCGCCGGGGTCACGGTGGCCTCGAGGTCGAGCAGCGCGGCGAGCCGAGCGGCGACCGTGGGCGCCTCGCGGCGGAGCTCCTCGAGCCAGAGTCGCTGCGCGCCGCCACTGTGCAGACGGGCGAGCTGAAGCAGTGGGGCAAGCGCGACGCGCTCAGCGGTGGTCAGGGTCTTGGACATGCCGGGATCTCCGTACGGGACGCGGGGGACAGAACCGTTCCTGTGTGCGATCGGAATCCGGCGCCAAAGGACGACAGCGGCTGTGCCGGTCCGGTGACAGCGGGGCATCTCGGCCCCATGCGGCGCGTCCGTGTGCACACCCGAGGGCGGCGTGGTTACGATTCCGCGGTGTCGGTTTGCGTCCCTCGCCACGGTGTCCCGCGTGTCCGATTCCCGGTTTGTGATGCGGCCCGCGCCCCGCGCGCGCGTGGCCGGTGCCCTGCCTCTTCCGCCTGTTCGTCGTGGCCTCGCCCTGCTCCTCGCCGGGTCGCTCGTGGGCGCGACATCGAGCGCCGCGCAATCACCGTGGACCACCGTCCAGCAGACCGCCAGCTGGTACGGCACCTTCGTCGATCACGCGGTCAGCGATCGCACCGCGCTCTGGTTCGACGGGCAATGGCGACGCATGGGCGTCGGCGCCGAGCCGCAGCAGCTGCGGCTTCGCCCCGGTGTGCAGGTCACGCTCACGCCCGGCGTGCGCGTGGCGGCCGGCTACGCGTACATCGCCACCGCACCGTACGGCGAGGCGCCCATCGCGGCGCCCACACGCGAGCACCGCACCTGGCAACAGCTCTCGCTGTCCCATCGCGCTGGCCCGCTCACGGTGAGCCACCGGTATCGCTGGGAGCAACGCTGGCTCGCGTCGCAGACGTCCACCGGCGACGCACTCACCCCCTTCAGCTACCAGCAGCGCGCGCGCTACATGGTGCGGGGGCAGGGACCGCTCACCAACCTCACATGGCGCGGACGTCCCGTGCTCGGCTTCGTGTGGGATGAACTGCTGCTCCCCGTCGGGCACGGTGATCCGTCGGTGCGCCTCACGCAGAACCGAATCGGCGCGGGCGTCGGATTACCGCTCGACGCGCGACAACGCGTCGAGATCGGCTACATGAATCTGTGGAACGCGCTCGGCGGCCCGCGCGTGAACGAAGTGAATCACACGCTGACGCTGTCCTGGGTCTGGGTGCGGTAACGCAACACGCGCGCGATCGTGCGGAGCAGTTCGGTGCCCGTGTAGGGCTTGGCCAGAAAGGCCGACGCGCCCTGCACCACCGCACGCTGCACATCGCGACTCGTGGCCATCCCGCTCGCCGCGATCACGGGCACGTCGGGGGCAAGCCCCGTGAGCACCTGCAACATCGCCGCACCGTCCATCACCGGCATCATGAGGTCGGTGACCACGACCCGCACGTCGGCGGCGTGCGTCGCGAACACGGCGATCCCGTCGGCACCATCACTCGCTTCGAGCACGCGGTAGCCGTGGCGTTCGAGCACGGCGCGTGTGGTCGAGCGGATCGACGCTTCATCGTCTACCACGAGCACCGTCTCACCGTGTCCATCGGGCACGACGTCACCGCCCTCTTCGCCCGTTACGTCGAGACTCGAGGTGGTCGCCGGCAGATACACCTCGACCTGCGTGCCCACCCCACGTTCACTCTGCACGCGCACAAAGCCGCCGTGCCCGCGCACGATGGCGAGCGTGGTGGAGAGGCCGAGCCCCGTCCCGTGTCCCGGCGGCTTCGTGGTGAAGAACGGATCGAAGATCTTCTCGAGATGTTCGGGCGCGATGCCCACGCCGGTGTCGCGGACCGCGATCTGCACGTAGGGTCCGGGACGCGCCTCCAGCACACGAGCCGCCGCGTCGGCATCGAGCGTCACATTCGACACGTTGACCGACAGCGTTCCACCGTCCGGCATCGCATCGCGTGCATTGACGCACAGGTTGAGCATCACCTGCTGCAGCTGCGTCGGATCGGCATCCACGCGCGCGGTATCGGCGGCCACGTCGGCGACCACGGTGACGTTGCGCGGAAACGTCTCCCCCACGATGCGCAGCGTCTCATCGATGACCGGTGAAATCGGCAACGTGCGGCGTTCGCCTTCGATCCCACGTGCAAAGCCGAGCACCTGGCGAATCATCGACGCGCCGCGCGACGCCGCCTGCGCAATCACATCGAGGCGTCGCACGCCGTCGGCATCGGTTACGTGCGGACGCAGCAGCTCCACCGACATCAGGATCGGCGACAGCACATTGTTGAGGTCGTGCGCGATACCGCCGGCGAGCGTGCCGATGCTCTCCATGCGCTGCGCGCGCAGGATCTGCTGTTCGAGGCGGCGCCGCTCGGTGACATCACGTTCGACGGCCACCCAGTGCGTGTACCAGCCGGTCTCATCGGCCAGCGGCACGATATCGAGTTCGAGCCACAGCTCCTGACCACTCTTGGTGTAGTTCTGGACCTCGGCGCGCACCGGTTGCCACGTCTCGAGCGCGTGCCGGATCTTGTCGAGCGTGCGTCGGTCGGTGCGCGGCCCCTGCAGAATGCGTGGTGTCTTGCCCAGCACATCTTCGCGCGCGTAGCCCGTGAGCCGCTCGAACGCCTGATTCACGTACACGATGCGGGGGCCGTGATCGGAAATCGGCTCGGCGTCGGTGATGACGACGATGTCGTTCAATCGCTCCACGCTCGATTGCAGCAACCGCAACTGTTCGTTGGCGCGGCGCGCCACCGTGCCGTCGCGAAAGTACACCGCGAGCCCATCGGGCACCGGATATGCCTTCACCACGAACCAGCGGTCGTACGGCGCGTAGTAGGCCTCGAACTCCGACGACACACGCTCACGCAGTGCGCGCGTGTACTCCACGTGAAAGGGGGTCCCGACCGCTTCGGGAAACGTCTCCCAGATACGCTGCCCCAGCAACGCGCCGCGCGGACGCTGCAGCAAGCGCTCCGCTTCGGAGTTCACGTAGGTGAAGCGCCAATCGTCGTCGAGCGTGAAGAAGGCGTCGCTGATGCTCTCGAGCGTCGACGACAGGCGCTCCGACGCGCGCTGCAGCGCCTGCTCCATGCGCCACTGTTCCGTGATGTCCTGCAGTGCGCCCTGCAGCCGCACGACGCGCCCCGTGTCGTCGCGAACAGCTTCACCGATCGCCCGCACCGACACCGCGCGCCCCGACGGCGTCAGCAACCCGAGCCGCACGTCGAATGGCGTGCCGTCACGCTCGGCCAGCGCGAGGACCTCGCGAATGCGCGGCTGCGACTCGGCGTCGTACATCGCCATCACATCCTCGAGCTGCACCGGACGCTCGAGCGGCCATTCGTGGATGCTCGCGAGCTCGGCCGTCCATCGTACGGTGTGCGACGGCACCTCCAGCGCCCAGCCGCCCACACGAGCGACACGATTCGCCATCGCGAGCAGGCGATTATGATCCGGGAGGTCCGTTGGGTCGTGGGGAGCGTGCATGGCTGCACGATGCATGCGAAACCTGCGGCCGTCCATGTGCGAAGGAGAGACATCATGCGCCCGCTTCGCTCGCTTCCGTTCCTCGCGCTGGCCGCGTGCCTCGCCGCCGCGCCCGTCACCTCCGCCACGGCGCAGAGCGCACCGGTGGTGGAGCGCCCCGTGCCGTTCGATTCGGCGGGGCGCCTGCCCTCGCTCACGCCGGGGCTCGCATCCCGCCTCGCCCTGTCGCCACCGGTGTGGCCGGTGAGTGGCAGCTTTCGCGATGCCCGCCTGTTCGCGAGCGAAACGGGGGCCTACGTCCTCGTCGTGACGCGCACCGATGGCTCGGTCGCCCGCTACGCCCTTGACAGTGCAGCGCTGACCGCCCTCCGCACCGCGGTCGGCACCGGGCTGCTTGCGCAGACGGGCACACGCGACCGGGTGCCCGATTTGCTCAACGGCCGCGAGGTGTCGCAACCGGCCGGCAACGTGTTCGTTCGGAACCAGACCATTCTGGGACTCGCGGCCTACGGCCCCGCCGCTGCCGCACTCCTGAGCGACGGCGGAGGGGCCACCGCCGCCGGCGGCTATCTGGTGGCGGCGGGCTCCTCGTTCTTCGTGGCCGCCAACCTCGTGAAGAACCGTGCCGTCACCCGCGCGCAGGCGGCCCACAGCTTTCACATGGGAACGCGTGGCGCCGGCGCCGGCGCCGCCATCGCCGCCATCGCCAACGCCGACGGTGGCCCGGGATACGGCGCACCCATCCTCGCCAGCGCGGTGGCCGGCACCGCCCTCGGCTACTTCCAGGCCCGCGGCCTCTCCGATGGCGAAGCGGCCAGCGCCGGCCTCATGGCCGACCTCGCCGCACTGACCGTGCTCGGCGGCGCCGGCAGCGCCGACCTGCTCAAGCGGGAGAAGCGCACCGTCTTCTTCGACCCCGAGCGCCCCGAGCTCGGCAGCTACGAAGAATCCGGAAACCTCACCAGTGGCGCGAAGGTGGCGCTCGCCAGCACCATTGGTGTCGCGTCGGTCGGCTATCTGCTTGGCCCGCGCTACGCACGACGCGCGAGCTACAATGTCACCGCCGGTGACGCCTCGGTCGTGCTCACCACGGCCGCGGTCGGTGCCATCGGCGCCTTCTCCCTCGTGCCGGAACGGTCGAAGCAGAGCACCGAGTTCGGGGTCGCCACCGGTGGCATGCTCCTCGGCGCGCTGCTTGCCGACCGCACCCTCGTGCGCAAGCGCGACCGCACCTCGGCCGACGGCGGCCTGATCCGGCTCGGCACCCTCGCCGGCGGCCTCATGGGCGCCGGGCTCGCGGCCATGGCCGAATCCGATCGGCAGCCCGCACTGGCCATGTCGGCCGTGGGCGGGCTGCTCGGCCTCATGGGCACCGAGGCCATCCTCAAGCCGGCGCCTGATGCCGGCCCGCTGCGCGGCATCATGCAGGAGGCGTCCGCGCGGCTCGATGGCCGAGTGTTCGTGTCGCTCGGCCCGGTATCGTCGGTCCGCATCACCTTCTGAGCCGGACGCACGTGGCCGACGCTGTGAGCCGATCGGCCGCGGGCCGCGTTGCCTACCGCCCCGCCTGGTGGCTTGGCGCCCACAGCGCCACCATCTGGGGGCGGCTCGTGCGACGCGGCCCGCTCCCACCCGGCGTGCGGCTCGAGCGCTGGGACACCCCCGACGGCGACTTCCTCGAACTCGCCCGTCTGGCGCCAGCCGGCGACCCGACAGTCACGCCGCGTCTGCTCCTGCTGCATGGTCTCGAAGGGGGGCTCCACTCGCACTACGTCCGCGGCCTCTTCGAGGAGGCGACGGACCGAGGCTGGGGGATGGACCTGCTCCTCTTCCGCACCTGCGGCCCCACCCCGAATCGCCTGCCGCGCTCGTATCACTCAGGCGAAACGACGGACGCGCGATTCGTGATCGAACGATTGGCGGCGGAATCCCCCGCCCCACTCGGTGTGGTGGGCGTCTCGCTGGGTGGCAACGTGCTGTGCAAGCTGCTCGGCGAGACCGGCGACGGGTTGCCGGACGTGCTGCGCGGTGCCGTGGCTGTCTCGGTGCCCTTCGATCTGGCACGCGCATCGCGCCACATCGGTCGCGGATTCGGCGCGGTGTACGAGCGCGCGTTTCTGCAATCGCTGATTCCGAAGGCGCTCGCGAAGATTGCGCGGCACCCCGAGCTCGAGGCGCTCCGGTCGGTCACGCAGGCGCGCACGCTCTGGGCGTTCGACGACCACTTTACCGCACCGCTGCACGGCTTCGTCGACGCCGCCGACTATTATGCGCGCGCCAGTTCGCTGTCGTTCCTCGAGGGGGTCGCGCGACCGTTGCTCCTGCTGAGCGCAGTGGACGATCCGTTTCTCCCCCCGGACGTGCTCGACGCCGTGAGCGCACGGACGCGGGCGCACGCGCACGTGCAGCGGGAGTTTCCATCGCGTGGTGGCCACGTGGGGTTCGTCAGCGGCCCATCGCCGCTGCGTCCCACGTACTACGGCGAGTGGCGCGCCGCCGACTTTCTGGCCCCGCTGCTGCGTCCCTGACCCGCCGCGCGGGTGGTAGATTCTCCCGCATGTCGTTCCCGCCTCGCCGCGCGCGCGATCTTCCGATCGTCCGCCGCTCGTCCGTTCCGCCGCTCGCCGGTCTCGTCGCCTCGCTCGTGCTCCTCGGCGCGTGCGCCATTGAAGACCGCAGCCCGAATCGCCCGTCGCGAACGGGGCCGGTCGCGCCTGAGCGCATCAACGCGAACGACGCGATCGCCGCTGGCACGCAGGCCGACGCCGACACGCTGCTTGTGGACGTGCAGTCGCTCGACAGCACGATTCGCGTTGATCTCCGCTACCGCGACGCCGGCAACTTCACCGGCGCACCACTCCCCGGCTACGACGGCAACCGCGCGTATCTGCACCGCGAGGCCGCCGCCGCCCTCGCGCGCGTGCAGGCGCACCTGCGCGAGCAGGGGCTCGGGCTGCTCGTGTATGACGCGTACCGCCCCGTGCGCGCGACGCTCGCAATGGTCGCGTGGGCCGATTCGATCGGCCGCGCCGATCTCATCACCGACGGCTACATCGCCGACCGCTCGCGCCACAATCTTGGTGTGGCGATCGATTGCACCCTGATCGATCTCGCTACCGGCACGCCGCTCGACATGGGGACGCCGTTCGACACGTTCGACAGCACGGCGCACACCGCCAACGCGCGCAGCACGGTGGCCGAACACCGGTTGCGCTTCGTGACCGTCATGGCGCGCGAAGGCTTCGTGAACTACGACCGCGAGTGGTGGCATTTCTCGTACGCCGTCTCGCCGGTGCTGCGCTTCGACGTTCCCGTGCGATGACCACGAACGTGTGGTGGTCGTGGCGTGATGCGGCGATGTTCATCGCCGTGTTCACGCTCTTGCGCATCGCGTTCATCTGGCTCGCGACGCAGGCCATCCTCGCGCTCATCCCCGAGGGCGATCGCTGCGAAACGTGCGGCGAAGAGACGCAACCGCTCGTGCACGAGGGCGGGTGGCACCTGCTCGGCCAGCGATTCCACCGGCGCTTCTGCCTCAGTTGCAGCTGGGAGGGAATCGCCCGCACGCCGGCGACACGGCGCCGCAAGGCCGTGCCGCCCGCGCCACCGCCGCCGGCGTCACCCCTGCCGCCCCGCGCGCCCGCACGTCGTTAGGCGCTGGCTGTACGAACAATTCCGAACCTTCACGCGCGCGAACGCCGCGCTAACTTGCCGTCATGGACATCCCCTCGAACGAAACTCTCGCCAAGGTCGAAGTGCTCGCCGATCTCGAGCCCGTCCTCGACGAGCTCATGGTGCAGCATGAAGCCAAGCGCGTGCTCTGGTTCCCGAGCGAACTGCTCGCCCCGCCGCCGGACACCGACCCCGACCAGTGGGTCAAGGACCTGCGCAAGCGCGCCGAGGGCATCGATACGCCCATGCGCGTCGCGCTGGCGCTCAACCTGCTCACCGAAGAGGGGCTCCCGCACTTCCACCGGCTGCTCGCCGTCTACCTCGGCAACGAGAGCATCTGGACGAAGTGGACCAACCTCTGGACGGCCGAAGAGGACCGCCACGGCGCGATCCTGCACGACTACATGCACGACGCGAAGCTGCTCGACAACCCGGTGCTCGAGCGCATGCAGTTCGAGTACCTCAAGGCCGGCTTCCAGCCCGCGTGGGACAAGGACCCGTATCGCGTGTTCGTGTACACATCGCTGCAGGAGCGCGCGACGCAGGTGAGCCACGCCAACACCGGCAAGCTCGCGAGCGTGAACGAGCCGATCATCGGCGAGGTGCTCGCCAACGTGGCCAAGGAGGAGGCGCGGCACTACGTCTTCTACCGCACCATCTTCGCTGAAGTGCTCAAGCGTGACCCCGACAACGCGCTCTACTCGGCGTCGCTGCTCATGCCGAGCATCGACATGCCGGGGCTCAACATGCCGCACTTCCGCGAGATGGCCGACGTGATCCGGCGCGCCGGCATCTACGGCCCGCGCGACTATCTGCGCATCGTGGAAGAGCTCATCAAGTTCTGGAAGATCGAGACGCTCACCGGCCTCAAGGAGCTGGGGCAGAAGGCCCAGGAAAAGATCCTGTCCATCCCGGAGCGCCTCACGCGCGTGGCCGACATGATGGAGACGCGCAGCCGCGCGAAGACCTTCCAGTTCGCGGTGGCGTTCAACAAGGAGTTCGAGATGGCGTGAGGCACAGGGTGTGCCTCCTGAGACAACGACGCCCCGACACGCGATGCGTGCCGGGGCGTTGTGCATCCGCACGTTCACGCGGCCGGGTCACCCCTGCGCGAACACCGCCAGCCACTCCGGCCAGTTTCCGCTCAGCTCGAAGAAGTCATCGAAGTACACGAGGCCGGCCTGCTCCAGAGTCTCGATGAGCTCGCCGAGCGCCGACTCGCCCACAAGCGGGCCCACGGCAATGAGCGCCCCCTCCACCCGGAACTCGTCGGGCGTCAGGTTGAGCGCGGCGTCGAACTGCTGACGGGTGAGCCCCACGCGCTCGAAGGCGTCGCGGCGGATGAGCAGGGTGGGGGCGGCGGAATCCATGCGAAGAGCCATGTGCACAAGCTACCGCTTCTCGGTACCGTCCGGGACGGGCTACCTTCCCCGCATGGCTCCGTTCTCCCCCGCCGCCCTCGAGGCCTCCTTCGACGTGCTGGTCGTCGGCGCCGGCCACGCCGGCACCGAAGCCGCCGTCGCGGCCGCGCGCGCCGGGGCCACGGTGGGCCTGGTCACGAGTGCGCTCGAGACCATCGGCCAGATGTCCTGCAACCCGGCCATCGGCGGGGTGGCCAAGGGCACGGTCGTCCGCGAGGTGGACGCGCTCGGCGGGCTCATGGCCCGCGCCACCGATCTGGCCATGCTTCAGTTCCGCATGCTCAACGTGGGAAAGGGGCCCGCCGTCTGGGCGCCGCGCGCGCAGTGTGACCGCGGCCTCTACCGCCGCGCCGTGCGCTCGCTGCTCGAGGAGCAGGCGGCCATCCACACCATTCAGGGCACCGTCGCGCGGCTGCTGCTCGACGACGGCGGCCGCCGCGTGGCCGGCCTCGAAACGCTCGAAGGACGCCGCTTCGGCGCGCGCGCCGTGGTGCTGACCACCGGCACGTTCGGCCGCGGCCGGCTGCACATCGGCACCACCACGCAGATTGCCGGCGGGCGCGCGGGCGAGGCGGCCAGCACCCACCTGGGCGAACAGCTCGACGCGGTGGGGCTCACGACGCTCCGCTTCAAGACGGGCACACCGCCGCGCATCGACGGGCGCTCCGTGCACTACGCCGGCCTCGAGGTGCAGCCGAGCGAGGTGGACGAGCACGACTGGAGCTGGAGCGCGTTCTGGGACACGCCCCGTCGCGATGGCGCGCACACGCGACACCCGGCGCAGCTGCCGTGCTTCATCACGCACCTCGAGGCGGCGGGCAAGCAGATCATCGCTGACCACATCGGTGAATCGGCGATGTACGGTGGCGCGATCGGGTCGCAGGGGCCGCGCTACTGTCCGAGCGTCGAGGACAAGATCGTGAAGTTCCCCGACGCGGAGCGGCATCAGCTCTTTCTCGAGCCCGAGGGGCACGACACGACGGAGCTCTACGTCAACGGATTGAGCACGTCATTGCCCGCGCCGGTGCAACTCGCCGTGTTGCGCAGCGTGCGCGGCCTGGAAGACGTGCGCGTCACGCGCGCGGGCTACGCCATCGAGTACGACTACTATCCGCCCACGCAGCTCGATGCGACGCTGCAGTCGCGCGCGATCTCGGGGCTCTGGTTTGCCGGCCAGGTGAATGGCACCACCGGCTACGAGGAAGCGGCGGGGCAGGGGGTGATCGCGGGACTCAACGCCGCGCGCTGGGTGCACGAGCGCGAGCCCGTCGTGCTTGGTCGCGAAACGAGCTACCTCGGCGTACTCGTGGATGACCTTGTCTCGCGCGGCGTGGACGAACCGTATCGGCTGTTCACCTCGCGCAGCGAGTTTCGCCTCACGGTGCGTCAGGACAACGCGCTGGCGCGGCTTGCGCCCATCGGGGCGTCGCTGTCGCTCTATGACGCGCGTGAACAGGCGTGCATTGACGCACGCTTCGCGGCGGTGCGTGAAGCGCGCGAACTCGCCGCGTCGTGCAACGTCACCCCCGAGCAGGCGGCCCCGTTCATCGCCGCCGGTGGCACGACGCCGCTGCCGCACGCGCAGCGCATTGCCGAGGTGGTGAAGCGACAGCGCGTGACGTTGCGCGATCTCTTCGCGGCGGCGGGGGTGGGAGACACGTTGGCGCGCGACGCGGTGATCTCGGCGGAGCTTGAGCTCAAGTACGAAGCGTACGTCGCCAAGGAGCAACGCGCGGCCGCGCGGTTGCAGGCGATGGGCGCGCTCGCGTTGCCGTCGGACATGGCGTACGACACGTTGCGCACGATCAGCGTCGAAGCGCGACAGAAGCTTGGTGCGCGTCGTCCGGCGACGCTGGCGCAGGCGGCGAGCATTCCCGGCATCAGTCCGAGTGATCTGCAGAATCTCGCGATCGAACTCGAACGTCGCCGTCGCGCACGCGTCGCGCCCTGACGACCAGGCGTCGCGTCACGTTCTCGCGTCCTTCGCGTCGCGCGGTTGTGCACGCGCTTGTGCGGCTTCTGAGAGAACGGCCGGAACGCGAAGACGCGACAGGCGCGAAGCACGCGAGAACTGCAACAGACACGGGAAGACGAACCGAAGAAGCGCAGAAGACAAACGGAAGAAGAGCAACCGCACCCTTCGCGTCCCTCGCGCCCCTTCGCGTCTTCGCGTCCCGCTGTTCCTCACGCCCCCGCGCGATGGCTGAGAGAACGGCCGGAACGCGAAGACGCGACAGGCGCGAAGCACGCGAGAACTGCAACAGACACGGGAAGACGAACCGAAGAAGCGCAGAAGACAAACGGAAGAAGAGCAACCGCACCCTTCGCGTCCCTCGCGCCCCTTCGCGTCTTCGCGTCCCGCTGTTCCTCACGCCCCCGCGCGATGGCTGAGAGAACGGCCGGAACGCGAAGACGCGACAGGCGCGAAGCACGCGAGAACCGCAACAGACACGGGAAGACGAACCGAAGAAGCGCGGAAGACAACGAAGAAGGGCAACTCACCGCAGTCGTTCAGCAACGAGGTGGCCCGCCAAGATCGCGTGGTTGCGATGCTTTGGTTTTTCTTCGGTTGTTCTTTGGTTCGTTTTCCAGCCACTCCGTTGCCGTTCCCGCGGTGCTCGGCGTGATGTGCAACGCGGCGCATCCGCAGCGTCTCCTGTGGTGTAGGACATCGCACCCTTTCACAGAAGGAGTCCGGTCCATGACCGTGATCCGTTCGTTCGTTTCCCGCGCGCGCGTTGCGGCGCCGCGGCGCGCGCTCGTTCCTGCGCTGCTCGCCGGTGTGGCGATGCTTGGCGCCACTTCCGTGCTCTCCGCCCAGACCGTGATGACTCGTCAGCCACCACAGATTTCCGTGACCGCGCAGGGCAGTGTGGACGTGACCCCGGATCGAGCGCGGATCATGCTGGGGGTGGAGACCGAAGCGAAGACCGCGCAAGAGGCGGCGCAGGCGAACGCCGCGGCGCAGACGCGTGTGATCGACGCGCTGCGTCGCCTGGGGATCGCCGCCACAAACATCCGCACCACTGGGTACAACGTCTCGCCGAAGCAGGAGTACCTGCCCGAGGAACGAAAGTGGCGGGTGGACGGGTATCAGGTGAGCAACCTGGTCGTGGTCACGCTGGAGCCGGTGTCGAAGGCCGGCGAGGTGATCGACGCGGCGCTGGCGGCCGGGGCGAACCGGGTGGCGAGTCTGACGTTCGAGGTGAAGGACCCCACGGCGGCCCGTGAGCGGGCCATCGAGGAGGCCGTCACGCGGGCGCGGCGTGAGGCCACACTCGCGGCGAAGGCGGCGGGTGGTGAGCTGGTCGGGCTGCTCGACCTCACGGTCAACAGCTTCGAGGCGACGCCGCGTCCGATGATGGAGATGATGGCCGTGCGGGCGGACGCGTCGAGCACGCCCGTCAGTGAAGGAACCCAGCAGGTGGTAGTGAGTGTATCCACGCAGTGGGAGTTCCGCCGCGTGACGCCGCCGGAGCGCTGAGCGCGCCGCGCAACACGTCGGCAGGACCGCCGGAACCTTTCGGCGGGAGTAGGGTAGAGGATCAGTGTAGGAGCCCCTGGGGAGGGGTGAAGGGAGCAGCGGGGTCGGCGTTCGCGCCGGCCCCGTCTGCTTTTGGGGGGTGAAGAGCGCTGCGCCGTGTGTTTCACGTGGAACACTCTGACCCGAGCAGCTCCGTGATCCACCCGAAGGCACCGCGAGGTCAGGCCGGTGCTCAAGTGGCGGCGAGATCACGGACCTCCCACCGCTCCGCGCCTGTGGATGTTTCACGTGGAACAGCCGCCGAGGTTATACTTGTCCTCCCCGACCCCTCAGCCAAGCTCCCGTGGCCCGCATTCTCGCCATTGCGAATCAGAAGGGCGGCGTCGGCAAGACCACGACCGCCGTCAACCTCGCCGCCTCCCTCGCCGTCGCCGAACAGCGCGTCCTGCTGCTCGACGGCGACCCGCAAGGCAACGCCACCTCCGGCGTCGGCATCGCCCGCGAAACGCTCGAGGGTGGCACCACCTACGACGTCCTCCTCGGCGATCACACCATCGCCGATGTCGTGCACCGCGGCGTCGGCTTCAAGCACCTCGATGTCGTACCGGCCACACCCGACCTCGCCGGTGCCGAAGTCGAACTGGTAGACGCCGACGACCGCGCCTACCGCATCCGCAACGCGCTCGCGCCCGTCGTCGACCAGTACGACTACATCCTGCTCGACTGCCCGCCGTCGCTGGGCCTGATCACCCTCAACATGCTCGCCGCTGCGGATGCCCTCATCATCCCGCTGCAGTGCGAGTACTACGCCCTCGAAGGACTCTCGCAGCTGCTCGGCACCGTGCAGCGCGTCCAGGAGCACCTCAACGAGCGGCTCGAGATCGGTGGCGTCCTCCTCACCATGTTCGACGCGCGCCTCAATCTCTCGCGCCAGGTCGTGAGCGACGCCCGCGAGCACTTCGGCGATCGCGTCTTCGAGACGGTCATTCCGCGCAACATCCGGCTCGCCGAAGCACCGTCGTTCGGCAAGCCGATCGTGCTCTACGACATTGCCTCGGTGGGCGCGCAGGCGTACATGGGCGTCGCCCGCGAGCTCATGGCGCGCGAGAGTGCGCGCACGAGCGCGCAGACATCCGCGCCCGACGCCACCGCCCCCACGCCGTCGTTGTCCCCCACCACCGAGCCCGCCGGCTGACCCGGCACCTCGCCATGGCCACGCCTCCCCCGCCCGAACCCACCCGCCGACTCGGTCGCGGACTCGACGCCCTGCTCGGCGCGCGCAAGCCTGCGGCACCAGCGGCCGGCGCTCCCGCTCCAGCGACGGAGCGCGCCGCGTCAGCCAGCACGACCGCCAGCGCACAGACCGAACAAACGCCGGCGCCGAACGATCCGGCCGCCGGGACCCTGCAGCGCATCCCGCTCGGACAGATCCGACCCAACACGTTCCAGCCAAGACAGGAGTTCCGCCCCGAACAACTGGCCGACCTCCAGGCGAGTCTGAGCATCAATGGGCTGCTTCAGCCCATCACGGTGCGACCGGCAGCCTCCGGCATCGGCTTCGAACTCATCGCCGGCGAACGGCGCTTTCGGGCCGCCACCAATCTTGGCTGGACCGACATCCCGGCACTCATCAAGCCGGTCGACGATCGGGAGGCGCTTTCGCTCGCACTGGTCGAGAACCTCCAGCGCGCCGACCTCGACCCGATTGAAGAGGCCGAGGGCTACCAGCGGCTGCAGGAAGAGTTCAGCGCCACACAGCAGCAGGTGGCCGACGCTGTCGGAAAGGACCGCTCGACCATCGCCAACGCGCTGCGTCTGCTGCAGCTGCCGGCCAGTGTCCGTCGTATGCTCCGCGAAGGGCAGATCACCACCGGCCACGCCCGCGCCCTGCTCGGCCTCACCAACGAGCGCGCCATGGCCGATCTCGCGCGCGATGCGGCGGAACAGGGGCTGTCGGTGCGCGAGGTGGAACGTCGGGTCAAGTCCGCACGTCCCGCGTCGCCAGCCAAGGGACCGGCCGGCAAGCCCTCCGCCGGCCCGACCGGCGCCGCACCCGCCGGGGGCGCGGCGGCCGCCGAAGTCCGCCGGCTCGAGGAGCTACTGCGTCGGCGCTTCCAGACCCAAGTGCAACTCGTAGCCCAGGGGCGGGATCAGGGAGAAGTCCGCATCGCGTTTACTTCCAACGACGACCTCGAGCGGCTGCTCGAGCTCATGGGCATTTCCCTGGACTAATCGAATTACGGCGCATCATCGCGCCTTCACGACAATATCAAGGCGCCAGATGAAGCGTTTCCAACGCATTTCCGAGCGATTCGCTCGCTCTGCTCAAGCCACCGATGCTACGGCATCGCGCCTGGCGCACGTCCCGCGGCGACGCCACCGCCTCGCGGTCGCGGCCACCGCACTCGCGATCCTGACCGCCTGCGGCGGCGGCGAACAGTCCGACGCAGGCACCGCCGAGCAGGGAAACACGACGTTCCGCGCCGCGCTGCTCACCCCCGGCCCGATCTCCGACCAGGCCTGGAACGCGGGCGCCTACGCCGGTCTCCTCGCCATTCGCGACTCGATGGGCGCGGAGATCAGCCACATCCAGACCAAGACGCCCGCCGAATTCGAGGAGAACTTCCGGCAGTACGGCGCGCAGGGCTATCGCCTTGTCGTCGGACATGGGTTCGAGTTCCAGGACGCAGCCGCGCGCGTGGCCCCCGACTTCCCCAACACCGTCTTCGCCTGCACGAGCGGCAACGCGACCGGCCCCAATCTCGCGGGCATGAACTTCGCCTTCGAGGAAGCGTCCTTTCAGGCGGGCATGATTGCCGCCCACCTCTCCAAGACGGGCGTGGTGGGCGCGATCGGCGGGACCGAGCTGCCCCCGGTGCGCGCCAGCTTCATTGCCTTCGAGCGCGGGGCCAAGCTGGTGCGGCCCGACATCACCGTGCTCACCGCGTACCTCGGGACATGGGATGATGTCGCCGCCGGCAAGGAGCAGGCACTCGCCCAGGTCGCGCGCGGCGCGGACATCCTCTTCCAGAACGCGGACGCTGCTGGCCTCGGCATCTTCGCCGCGGCGCGCGAGAAGAACGTCCTCGCTTTCGGCGCGAACGCCAATCAGAACGACCTCGCGCCCGATCACATCATTGGCTCGGTGTTCATCGATCTGCCCAAGGCGCTGCTGTATGTCGCGCGCGAGGCGCAGCGCCCTCACTTCACGGGTTCCGTCTACCAGCTCGGGCTGCGCGCGGGCGTGGTGAGTCTCGTCATGAACCCGCGCTTTGCCGATCGCATTCCGGCCGACCTCAAGGCGCGCGTGGACTCGGTGGGCACCGCGATCATCGAAGGACGCTTTCACGACATGGACGACATCCTCAAGCCGGCCGATCGGAAATGAACCGGCGCTCGCGCCGCGACCCATCATGACGACCCCCACGTCCCTCGCGCTCGATGACGTCGTGCGCGCACTCGATACCGAGCTGCGCACGGCCGACATCGCCGACTACAGTGGCGCTCACAACGGCTTACAGGTCGCCAATCGTCGCGGCGTGTCGCGTGTGGCCACTGCCGTCGATGCCTCGCGCGACACCATTCGCGATGCCGCCGCCATGGGCGCCGATCTGCTCATCGTGCACCATGGGCTGTTCTGGGGCGGTGTACAACCCATTCGCGGCGTCACCTACGATCGCCTGCGGCTGCTCTTCGATCACGACATCGCGCTCTACAGCACCCATCTTCCGCTCGACGCGCACTCCGCACTCGGCAACAATGTGCAACTCGCGCGCGCCCTCGGACTCGCGCCGACCGAGGGCTTCGCGATGCACAAAGGCGTGGCCATCGGTGTGCGCGGTGAGACCGACGTGGCGACCGATGAACTCGTCGCGCGCACGCACACCGTCGTGTCGCCGTACGGCGGACAGGTGATCACGTCGCTCCCCCCGGCCGGACGCCGCACGCGACGGTGGGCGTTGTGCACCGGCGGCGGCGCGAACAGCGACACGCTGCGCGAGGCCTACGCGCTTGGCGTGGACACGCTCATCGTTGGCGAAGGGCCGCACCACACCGCCGTCGACGCGATCGAACACGATCTCTGCATCCTCTACGCGGGCCACTACGCCACCGAGACCCTCGGCGTGCAGGCGCTCGGCACCTGGCTCAACACACAGTTCGGCCTGCCGCACGCCTTCGTGCTGCGTCCCACGGGGCTCTGATCGCGCGCATGGCGGCGCCAACCGCACCGGCCGAGCGTCCGGCAGCGCTCGCGCTGCGCGGCGTGACGAAGCGATTCGGGGACGTCGTCGCGCTCGACACGGTCGCACTCGAGGTCCGTGCCGGCACCGTTCACGCCTTGCTGGGCGAAAACGGGGCAGGGAAGTCCACGCTCATGCGCGTGGCGTTCGGCCTGCTGACCCCCGATGCCGGCAGCATCACACTCGCCGGTGTGTCGTGCTCGCCACCGTTCACGCCACGTGACGCGATGGCGCGTGGCCTCGGCATGGTGCACCAGCACTTCTCGCTCGTCGCGGCCATGACGGTGGCCGAGAACGTCGCACTGGGCGCCACGGGGCGCTACGAGGCGACGCGTGTCGCCGACACGGTACGCGCGATCGGCGAGCGTACCGGGCTCGTGCTCGATCCGGCCGCGCGAATCGCCGATCTCCCGGTGAGCGCACAACAACGGTGCGAAATCGTGAAGGCACTCGCGCGTGACGTGCGCGTGCTCATTCTCGACGAACCGACCGCCGTCCTCGCGCCCGACGAAGCGCAGGCGCTGCTGCGCTGGGTGCGAACGTTCGCCGATGCCGACCCATCACACGCGGTCGTGATCATCACACACAAGCTGCGCGACGCGCTCGCGGTGGCTGATGACATCACGGTGCTTCGTCGCGGCGTCCGCGTGGCGACCGGCCCCGCCGCGCAGTTCACCGAAGCGTCACTCGCCGAGGCGATGCTCGGGCCCGGGGAGCGCTCGGCGCAGGTCGACGCGGAGGTGCGCGCACCACGCGACCGCATGTCGGCCGCGCCGCACGCCGCGACGCCCCACGCGCGTGATGGCACCGACACGACGAGCGCCGCGGTGCTCTCCGCGCACGACGTGGTGGTCCGCGATACCGACGGCATCACGCGTGTGCGCAACGCGAGCTTCACGGTGCACGCCGGCGAAATCGTGGGCCTCGCTGCGGTGGAGGGTTCGGGGCAGCATGCGCTGCTGCGCGCGGTGGCCGGGTTGCTGCCGGTCACCGGCGGACAGCTGCAGACACCGGCCGACGTGGCATTCGTCCCCGAGGACCGCCACCGCGACGCCCTGCTGCTCGACGCCTCGCTCACGGAAAACCTCGCGCTGCGCGACGCGGGCCGTCGATCGGGACACTTGCCGTGGCGCGCACTGGCCGATCGGACGACATCGCTGCTCACCGCGCGCGACGTCCGGGCGGCGGGTGCAACCGCCATCGCACGCACGCTCTCCGGTGGCAATCAGCAGAAGTTCGTGCTCGCGCGCGCGCTCGATGAGGCGCCGAGTGCGCTCATCGTGGAGAACCCCACGCGCGGCCTCGACTTTCGCGCCACCGCCGCGGTGCACGACGCACTGCGCGCCGCGCGCGACGCGGGACTCGCCGTCCTCGTGTACAGCAGCGATCTCGACGAAGTGCTCGTGCTCGCCGATCGGGTGCTCGCGTTGCATGACGGTGTCGTGCACGAGGTACCACGCGAGCGTGAGGCGGTGGGACGCGCAATGCTCGGCGTGTGGTCAGACGCGTCGATGACCCACGCGGACCGCGCGACGCCCACGCACACGCCGTCGCCTGGAGCCTCCACGTGAGCGTGTCGTCTCAGGCGCCGTGGATGGGCGCCGTGCAGCGGCTCGCGCTGCTCGTTGGCGGGACCGTGCTCACGCTCGTCGTGCTGCTGCTGCTGACGGGGCACGATCCGGCCATCGCGTTGCGTGCCCTCGTGCGCGGCGCTGTGGGATCGTGGTACGCCCTCACCTCGGCCACGCTCGTGCGTGCGATTCCGCTGGCCCTGACCGGCCTGTGCGTGGCGCTCGCGTTTCGGGCCGGGCTGCTCAACATCGGCGCCGAAGGACAGCTGCTCATGGGCGCGGCGGCCGGTACCGCGGTGCTGACGGCGCTGGGGGCGTCGCTCGGTGCGTTCGCGCTCCCGCTCGCGCTGCTGTCTGGGGTCATCGCCGGCGCGGCGTGGGCCGGTGTCGCCGCGCTGCTGCGCCAACGCTTCGGGGTGCTCGAAGTCATCAGCACGATCATGCTCAACTTTGTGGCGCTGTACACGGTGGGATGGCTGGTGCGTGGTCCGCTGCAAGAACCCACGGGCATCTATCCGCAGAGTGCGTCACTGCCCAAGGCGGTGCAGCTGCCGCTGCTGTGGACCGGCACTCGGCTCCATGTCGGACTCGTGCTCGCGGTGCTGTTCGCCGTGGGACTCTGGTGGTGGCAAGGCCGTACGGCGAGTGGCTTTCGTCTGCGCGCGGTGGGGCAGAATCCGCACGCGGCCGCGACCATCGGCCGTATCGATGTGGCGCGCGTGAGCGTGCTGGCCTTTCTCGCGAGCGGCGCGCTCGCCGGACTCGCGGGCACCGTCGAGCTCACGGGGGTGACGTTCGCGCTGTACGAGAATCTGAGCCCGGGCTACGGCTACACGGCCATCGCCGTCGCGCTGCTCGCCCGGTTGCATCCACTTGGCGTGTTGGGCACGGCGGTGCTCTTTGGCGCGCTGCAGGCGGGTGGGAACGCCATGCAGCGCGATGCGGCGGTCCCCATCGCCCTTGTGAACGTCGTCGAAGCGCTGCTCATCCTGCTCGTCATTGCCGGTGACCGACTCGGGGCCGCACGCCGGGCCACTGCATGATCACGCCGCTCGACGACTTCCTCGCCGCCACCGTGCGCACTGCCACGCCGCTCGCCCTCGCGGCGCTCGGCGAATGCATCACCGAGCGCAGTGGTGTCATCAACATCGGGCTCGAGGGCGCGATCATCTGCGGCGCGTTCGGGGCGACCATTGCCGCGGGCGCCGTGGCCGCCACGGCTGGCGCCCCGCTCGGCCTCACCGCCGGCTTCGTGATCGGGGCCGCGGCCGGCGCCGCCATCGCGCTGCTGTTTGCGCTCTTCACGGTGTGGTGGCGCGCCGATCAGATCATTACCGGCACCGCGATCACGCTCTTCTCGCTCGGCCTCACCGGCCTGCTCTACAAGACGGTGTATGGCGCGACCGGCGTGGGGCTCACGCTGCCCACGCTGAATGCCTCGGCGATCCCGGGGCTGAGTGCGCTGCCCGTGATCGGTCGCGCCCTCTTCGCGCAGCCAGTCATCACGTACGCGCTCTACCTGTTCGTCCCGTGGCTGGCGTGGTGGTTTGCGCGCACGCACGCCGGGCTTGCGTTGCGCGCGACGGGTGAAAGTCCTGACGCAGCACTCGCTGCCGGCATCTCGCCGCGGCGCGTGCAACTGCTGGCGACCGTTGCCGGCGGCACGCTGGCCGGACTCGCCGGCGCCACGCTGGTGCTCGCGCAGTCGGGCACATTCGTGGAAGGGATGAGTGCGGGCAAGGGCTTCATCGCGATCGCGATCGTCGTGCTTGGCCGCTGGTCCCCGCGGGGTGTGGCCGCCGCCGCGCTGCTGTTCGGCGGGGCGAGCGCGTTACAGTATCTCTTCCAGTCGCTCGGCTGGACGGGCGTCCCGTATCAGCTGTTCCTCGCGTTGCCGTATGTGCTGACGTTGCTCGTGCTCGCCCGCGCCAGCGCCCGATCGCGTGCGCCGGCCGCGCTCGCGCGGCGTGAACTCACACTGTCCTGAGCGCTCGCAGCGCGCGTCCGGTTGGCTTCCGGTCCTCACGTTCTGCTGAACCCACGTCCCATGCCCGTCACCTTCGACAACGCCTTCCTGCGCGAGCTGCCAGGTGATCCGGAACTGAGCGCACGCCGTCGTCAGGTGCTCGGCGCGTGCTGGAGCCGCGTCGAGCCCACGCCGGTCGCTGCGCCCACGTTGCTGGCCCACGCGCACGACGTGGCCGAGCTCGTGGGCTTTTCCGAGCAGGACGTGACGAGCGAGTGGTTTCCGCGCGTCTTCGGCGGCAACGCGCTGCTCCCCGGCATGGCACCGTACGCGGCCTGCTATGGCGGGCATCAGTTCGGCACCTGGGCGGGACAGCTGGGCGACGGACGCGCGATCACACTCGGTGAAGTCGTCACCCCCGCGGGTGCACGCTGGGAGCTGCAGCTCAAGGGCGCCGGACCCACGCCCTATTCGCGCACCGCCGACGGACGCGCGGTGCTGCGCTCGTCCATTCGCGAGTTCCTGTGCAGCGAAGCGATGCACCACCTGGGCGTCCCCACCACGCGTGCGCTCTCGCTGGTGGGCACCGGCGAACCGGTCGTGCGCGACATGCTGTACGACGGCAATGCGCGCGAGGAACCGGGTGCGATCGTGTGTCGCGTGGCACCGAGCTTCCTGCGCTTCGGCAACTTCGAGATTCTCGCCGCGCGGGATGATCGCGCGCTGCTCGAACGACTCGTCGACTTCACCATCGCGCGCGACTACCCGCATCTGCACCGCGAACACGCCGTGCGCGACGACGCGAGTGACAGCGCGCGCGCCGACGCCACGCAGGCGCAGCGTGCCGCGTTCTTCCGCGAGGTGTGCGAACGCTCGGCGCGCATGGTGGTGGAGTGGATGCGCGT
>ERZ1066123.452-NODE-452-length-31094-cov-12.751764_pt1 | contig 31094 bp, 26 predicted proteins | sample MGYA00382770_ERZ1066123 | MGnify/ENA primary metagenome ERZ1066123 (study PRJEB33369, sample SAMEA5778353) | biofilm metagenome | biome: Industrial cooling water; feature: Water cooling tower basin; material: Biofilm | place: United Arab Emirates | collected...
TCAAGATCACCCCGGGGCACGACTTCAACGACTTCGAGGTCGGCAAGCGCGCCGGCTTTGCGCCTGCCGAAATGCTCAACATGCTCGATGCCGAAGCCAACGTGTGCCAGACCGCCGACGGCCTGGTTCCGGAGGCGTTCCTCGGCCTCCACCGCTTCCGCAAGGACGGGATCGACGGCGCGCGCGAGCTGGTGGTGCGGCGGATGAAGGAACTGGGCTGCCTCGTGCCGCACATCGACAGGGACGGCAACGAGCACGACGCCGAGCCGCGCCAGATCGCCACCCCCTTCGGCGACCGCGGCGGGGTGGTGATCGAGCCGTGGCTAACCGACCAGTGGTACGTCAACGCCGCAGAACTGGCGAAGAAGCCGATCGAGGCGGTCCGCAGCCGCGCGGTCGAGATCGTGCCGCAGAGCTGGGAAAAGACCTTCTTCAACTGGATGGAGAACATCCAGCCGTGGTGCGTCTCGCGCCAGCTGTGGTGGGGGCACCGGATCCCGGCTTGGTACGACGCGGACGGAAGGGCCTACGTCGCCGAAACCGAGGAGGAGGCGCAGGCGCAGGCCGGTGCCGGTGTTGCGCTCACCCGCGACGAAGACGTCCTCGACACCTGGTTCTCCAGCGCGCTGTGGCCCTTCGCCACGCTGGGCTGGCCGGAGCAAGCCCCTCCCCTTCAGGGGAGGGGAGGGAGCGCCGCAGGCGCGGAAGGGGTGGGGAATGCCAGCGCGGCATCGCCCGACACGCCCCACCCCAACCCCTCCCCTGAAGGGGAGGGGCTTTCCCTGCTCGCCCGCCACTATCCCAACTCGCTGCTCATCTCCGGGTTCGACATCCTGTTCTTCTGGGATGCGCGGATGCTGATGATGGGGCAGGCGATGACCGGGCAGAACCCCTGGCCGCGGCTCTACCTCCACGGGCTGGTGCGCGCGCCCGACGGGCAGAAGATGTCGAAATCGAAGGGCAACGTGGTCGACCCGCTCGGGTTGATCGAGCGATACGGTGCCGATGCGCTGCGGTTCTTCATGGCGGCAATGGAGAGCCAGGGCCGCGACATCAAGATGGACCAGAGCCGGGTCGAGGGATACCGCAACTTCGCCACCAAGCTGTGGAACGCGGCGCGGTTCTGCCAGGCGAACGGGATCGGGGCCTCGGACACGATCAAGGCCCCCCCTGCCCGCCTCGCCGCCAACCAGTGGATCATCGGCGAAGTTCAGGCCTGCGTCACCGCGATCGAGCGGGCGATGGCCGACCTGCGCTTCGACGCGGCGGCGAACGCGATCTACCAGTTCGCCTGGTCCAAGTTCTGCGACTGGTATCTGGAGCTGGTGAAGCCGGTGTTTGCTGAAAAGCCCTCTCCCCTTCAGGGGAGAGGGTTGGGAGAGGGGAACGAGGCGACCACCGCTGACATCCCCCTCCCCCCGACCCCCTCCCCTGAAGGGGAGGGGGAGTCAGCCGCCGCCGTGGAAACCCGCGCCGTCGCCGGCTGGGCGCTCGACCAGATTCTCGTCATGCTGCACCCGTTCATGCCCTTCATCACCGAAGAGCTGTGGCACAAGCTGGGGGCGCGGCCCTACGAGCTGATCCTGGCGCAGTGGCCCGCGCCGCAAGCGGAAGTCAGCAGCGAGGCGACCGAGGCGATCGACTGGGTGATCGACCTCACCACCAGCACCCGCTCGGCGCGGAACGAGCTCGGCATCGCGCCCGGTGCCAAGCTGGCGGCGTGGCTGGCGAACCCCTCGGCTGTGGCTGCGCGCACCATCGAGCGGTCGAGCGCCGCGATCGAGCGCCTCGCCCGCCTCGCCCCCGTGCATCTGGACGAAGCGCCGGCGGGCCCGGCGATGCAGGTGATCGCCGGCGCGGACGTGTTCGTGATCCCGCTCGCGGGCGTGGTCGACATCGCGGCGGAAAAGGCGCGGCTGGAGAAGGCGCTGGCGGCGTCGGAGAAGGAGGCGAAGGCGCTGGCCGGGCGGCTGGCGAACCCCGCCTTCGTCGAACGCGCCGCGCCCGAGGCGGTGGAGAAGGCCCGCGCCGACCACGCGCACCACCTGGCCGAGGCCGACCGGCTCACGGCGGCGCTGGCGCGGCTGGGCTGACCTGTCGCAAAGCCCTCTCCCCTTGCCGGAGAGGGAGGAGCGCCGTCGGGCGCGGCAGTCCCCTCCCCCCACCCCTCCCGCAGGGGAAGGGGCTTGAGGGCAGTGCGAGTCCGCCTCCCCGCCGATTTCCTACACCGCCCGATTGTGCCATGACGCGCCCGATGCCCCGCCGCCCCGCCCCCGCCCGTCAATCGGCCCGATCGATCAGACCCGGCCCGTTTAATCGAACGGATTTTTTCGTCAGGACAGTGGTCCAAGCGGTCCATGTGCCCCGCAGGTGCGACGAACCGAGGGGCGGGCGGGCATGATGCTCGCGCTCGCCACCCAGGCGCCGGGCGAGGCCGAGGTGTTCGCCTCGCTCCAGGGCGAAGGGCCGAGCATGGGGCTGCCGGTCGCGTTCGTGCGCCTCAGCCGCTGCAACCTCGCCTGCGTGTGGTGCGACACCGCCTACACCTGGCGCTGGGAGGGCGACAACCGGCCCCACCGCGACGCGGTCGCCCATGACCGCAAGGCCAATCAGGTCATGCTCCCGCCGGCCGAAGTCGCCGCGCGGATCGCCGCGCTCGGGCAGAAGCGTCTCGTGATTACCGGGGGCGAGCCGCTGCTCCAGGCGGCCGGGCTTGCCGAGATGCTCGAACACCTGCCCGACATGGCGATCGAGATCGAGACCAACGGCACGCTCGCCCCGCCCGCGCGGCTCGACGTGCGGGTCGACCAGTACAACGTCAGCCCCAAGCTGGCGCACAGCGGAAACCCGGCCGATCTGGCGCTGATCCCGGAGCGGCTGGACGCCTGGGCGACCGATCCGCGCGCCTTCCTCAAGTTCGTGATCGCTGCGCCGGGCGATGTGGACGAGGTGCTCGCGCTCCGGGCGCGCTACCGCTTCCCGGCGGCGCGCGTGTTCCTGATGGCGGAGGGCACCGACAGCGCCACCCTGCGCGCCCGCCAGCAGTGGCTCAGCGCCCTGTGCCTCGAACACGGCTTCCGCCTGAGCGACCGGCTGCACATCCACCTCTACGGGGACACGCGTGGGACGTAGCTTGCTGGCCAGCCCCGGGCCGCAGGCCCGCAAGCGCGACCGCGCGCCCGCAGGTGCCCCGAAGCGCAGCGGAGGGAACAGCGCCGAGGACGCTCCGGCGGAGGCCGGAGCGCAAAGCAGTCAGTTCCCCTGGGAACGCCAGCGCTGGACCACGCGGTGGACCTGCTCCTCCTCGCCGCCTGCGCGGTTCCACAGCTGGACGAAGCTCGGGTCTTCCGAGGCCGGGCGCTTGACCTCCTCGAGGTTGTCGAAGCTGACCCGGATCGGGATCGCCACGCCCTCGCCGCAGATGATGCATTCGCGGTTGCGCAGCGCGGGGATCGAATCGAGGAACCCGCGCGCCCCTTCGGGCATGGCGGCTTTCACGAAGGCCTGGTCGCGGTCGTTGTTGAGGCGCATCGAGATGATCGTGCCGCACTGGCTCAGCACGCCTTCGGCGAGGTCGGACGGGCGCTGGGTGATGAGGCCGAGGCTGATGCCGTACTTGCGGCCTTCCTTGGCGATGCGGCTGAGGATGCGGCCGACGCTGGAGGAATCGGCGTTCTTCTCGCTGGGGACGTAGCGGTGGGCTTCCTCGCACACCAGCAGCACCGGCCGGGTCTGCTCCTCGCGGCCCCAGATGGCGAAGTCGAAGGTCAGCCGGCTGAGCACCGCGACCACCGTGCTGGTGATGTCGGACGGCACCCCGGAGACGTCGATGATGCAGATCGGCTTGCCATCGCCGGGCATACGGAAGATGCGGCCGATGAAGTCGGCCATGGTGTCGCCGACCAGCATTCCGGAGAACATGAACTGGTAGCGCGGATCGGACTTGAGCTCGTCGAGCTTGGTCTTGATCCGCATGAACGGCGCGGTGTTGGTCGCCTTGTCGAGCTTGCCCATCTCGTTCTGGATCTCGTTGGAGAGGTCCGAGAGAAGGTAGGGGATCGGGCTGTCGACGGTGATCTTGCCCAGCGTCTCGGCGAGCCGGTTCTTCTGCCGCGCGCGCAGCAGGCACTTGGCGAGGATGTCGGCATCGACCTGCCGTTCGTCCCCGCGCGCGGTGAGCAGGACCTCGCAGTGCTCCTCGAAGTTCATCAGCCAGTAGGGCATGGCGAGGTTCGAGACGTCGAGGATCAGCCCGTTGGTGCGGAACGCGGCGGCGTATTCGCCGTGCGGGTCGATCATCAGGATGTGCCCTTCGGGCGCGGCCTCGCAGATGCGGTGCAGGATCAGCGCCGCGCTGGTCGACTTGCCGGTGCCGGTCGAGCCGAGCAGGGCGAAGTGCTTGCCGAGCATGGCGTCGATGTAGATGCCGGCGCGGATGTCCTTGGTCGGATAGACGGTGCCGACCTGGATGTTGGAGCGGCCGTCGCTGGCGTAGATCTGGCGCAGGTCGCTGGTGGTCGCGGGGTAGATCAGCGCCCCGGGGATGGGATAGCGGGTTACGCCGCGGCGGAACCCGTGGATCCGCCCGGTCAGCTTCTCCTCGCTGCCTTCGCCCAGGAAGTCGATGTTGGCGATGATGCCGCCGGCGCGGCGATCCTGCCGCTGATTGCGGACGCTGGCGAGCAGCCAGGCGTTGCCGACCCGGATCTTGACCTGGCTGCCGACCTGCCCGGCCAGCGCGACCGAGGGGTCCTCGTCGGCCATGCACTCGTTGAGCCGCTCGAGGTCGAGCGCGATCTGCGAGCCGGAGCCGGCGATCTCGAGCACCACCCCGATCGGCTGAACGGCATTGTCCGCCGGAGCGGCACGTGCCGGCCCTGGCACCGGCCGCGGCCCCGGCCGGTCGCTCGCGCGACGTTCGGCGTTCTGGCTGGCGAAATTGTGGTTGGCCATATCGGTCATGCGCGACCCATCCCTTGCTGGTCCGCACCTGCGATAGGGCCGGCAAAGTTAAGATCGGGTCAATTGCGATTCCAACAGGCTGTCAGATATACGCAAACAGCCGCCCCGCCATCCACCCCATGCCGACCGACATGGCCACCGCCAGCAGGCCGTAGAGCAGCGCCTGTTCCTGCGAGAACAGCTCGATGAAGCGTTCGAAGCCGACCTTGCGGACCTCGACTTCGGCGATGGCCGAGGCGATCACCCGGCCGCGGGTGATGGCGAAGGTCTCGGCAGTGTAGGTGCCGGTCTGCACGTTCGAGGGCAGCTCGATCCGCGCCTGGTAGAGCACCTGCTCGCTGATCTGCACCCCGTTCATGTCCTGCTTGTAGAGGCCCTGCCGGCGGCGCAGGTCGACCAGCCCGGCGGCGAAGCGCTGCTGCTCCTCGAGGTCGATCATGCCGGTGGGGGAGAGCTGGATGAACTCGGTCCCCAGCTCGAAGATGGCCGCGGTGCGCTCGTCGACGATCTCGTCCACCGGGGCCGAGGAGGCGACCGCGAAGAACGAGGGGGCGGAGCGGAACGCGGTGCTGCCGGCGTTGATCCAGATGCCGGCGACCCGCTCCTTCTCGCGCACCCGGACCGGCAGGGTCGGCCCCTTGAGCACCACCACGATCTCGTAGTCCTGCCCCGCGCGCCGGCCGGCCGGGTCGAGGATCGCGCCGAACAGCAGCAGTTCGGTGCCGGTGAACCCCTGCCGCACCTGGACTTCGTGCTGCGAGACCTCGGGCACGAGGATCGGGTCGCTCTGCGCCGGCAGCAGCACGAGCGCGAACAGGAGGAACAGGCGCTTCACAGGCCAGCCACCGTGAAGATCTCCTCCGGCCGGTAGAACAGCCCGAGGAACATCCGCGCCGCCACCAGCAGCACGATCACCGCCAGCACGATCCGCAGCAGTTCGGGCCGGGCCTTCTGCGCCAGCTGGGTGCCGTACTGCGCCCCGGTGACCGATCCGACCAGCAGCAGCGCCACCAGCACCAGATCGACCGCCTTGGTGGTGAGAGCGTGGACCATGGTCGTCACCATGGTCACGAACAGGATGTTGAACAGCGACGTGCCGACCACCACGCTGGCGCTCATGCCGAGAATGTAGAGCATGGCCGGCACCAGGATGAAGCCGCCGCCCACCCCCATCAGCATGGTCAGCACGCCCACCAGTGCGCCCAGGATCACCGGCGCCAGCGGCGAGATGTAGAGGCCGGAGCGGTAGAAGCGCCAGCGGAACGGCAGCGCCGCGACCAGCGGATGATGGCGGCGCTTGCGGACCAGCGGCACTGCCCGGCTTTCGCGCTGGCGGATGGAATCGAGCGCCTCGCGCAGCATGATCGCGCCGATCGTGCCGAGCATCAGCACGTAGAGCACGGCGATGACCACGTCGATCTGGCCGACCGCCTGGAAGAACCGGAACAGCAGCGCTCCGACCAGCGCGCCGAACATACCGCCGATCACGGTCAGCCCGCCCATCCGGTAATCGACCCCCCCGCGCCGCCGGTGCGCCAGCACGCCCGAGACGCTCGCCCCCGTCACCTGGGTGGAGGCCGAGGCCGCGGCCACTGTCGGCGGCACGCCGTAGAAGATGAGCAGCGGCGTGGTGAGGAACCCCCCGCCAACCCCGAACAGGCCCGAAAGCACCCCGGTCAGCGCACCCAGCGCAACGATCACCAGCCCGTTGACCGCGAGGTTGGCGATGGGGAGGTAGACGTCCATCCCGCAGCCCTATCGCAGCCGTGGCCGGGGCGGAAGACGGCGCGGTTCAGAAACCGGTCGATAGGGTCAGCGCGACCCCCGAGCCGGGTGCCGCATCGCCCGCCACCCGCGCCCGGTAATCGAGCGCGAGGCGCGCCGGCAGCGCGCCAAGGTCGAGATCGACCTGGGCGGTCGGCCCCAGATCGAGCCGCGCCGCGCCCCGCTGCGCCCCGCCCCAGCCGGCGGCGCCGGCGCGCAGCCTCGCCGGGCCCAGCCGCGCGAGCCCGGCGGTCAGGCGCAGCTGCCCGTCGGCAAAGGCGGTCGCCCCCTCGCCCGCGACATAGCCCGCCTGCAGGTAAGTCTCCGCAGTCGCGCCCCGTCCCAGTTGCACCGGGGCAAGCTCCGTCACCGCCATCGCCGCAGGGCGCGCCGCGACGCCGCCGCCCGCGCTCTCGCGCAGGCGGAGCTCGCCCAGCACTGCAACCGGCACCGCGCGCACCGGGCGGAGCGCCAGCCCCGCGGCCAGTTCGCGCTCGTCCCGCCGCTCGAGCGCCGCCGCGACCCGGACATGGGCCGAAAGGCGCAGCGGGCTGGCCGGCGCGAGGCGGTACTGCAGCACTGCCCCAGCCTGGCTGGCACCATAGGCCGGCGGCGCGACAGTGCCCGCCGCCACCCCGGCGGGGCCGCCGCGCAAGAATACCCAGCCCGAGGCCGACCAGCGCCTGCCCGGCCGCGCGGGAGCGGGCCCCGCCACGCCTGGCAGCGCCGCAGGTGCCGGCTCCTCCCCAAACCCTCCGCGTGGCGGCGGATCCGCGCCACCAGGCGCGAACTGGAGCGCAGCGAGCCACATCAGCTGGTGGGCGGTGCTTTCCGCGATCGGCCGCCCCCGCGAGGCCATTGCGGAAGGGTCGAACAGGGTCGCGGCGAGACGGGCCGGAGCAGGATCGGCGCTCGCTTGCCACCCGAATGCCGCCGCCGCTGGCGCGGCGACCGGGCGCGGGCCGGCCAGGGGCGCGGAAACGGGGAGCCGGACGGACGCCGGGCCGCCGGCGATCACCGGCCACTGGGCGAGCCCCGGCCCGGCCGGCCCATGCGGATCGGCCGCCAGCGGCGATTGCCACAGCATCGCCCTGCCCGCCATCCACAGCGCAAGGACCGCGCCGAGCACCACCAGCGGCTGACCGGGCCGGCGGCCGCGCGCGATCATGCCCCGGCTCCGTGCGCGGCAAGGCCGGCGGGGTGGAAGCGGTGCTCGGTCTTGTCCCACACCGCCTGCTGCCCGCACAGCACGCGCACATAGGCGGCAAGCGCCCGCCGGCCCGCCATGATCGCGATCACGTTGGCCACCGGGATCCGCAGCACCGCGCGCAGCCCCTCTGCCGGACCGTGCTCGCGCGCTGTGAACCCGAACCGCCACAGGCTGCGCCACACCAGGCTGGCAAGGTTCAGCCACAGGATCGCCCGCATGAACGGCGACAGGGCGGCCGCCGGTTCGGGGCCGGCGATCCAGGCAAGTCCGAACAGCGCCAGCAGCAGATAGGCGATCGCCAGCGTCAGCGCGGTGAACGGACTGCGGCGGTCGCGCAGGCGCATCCACAGGTCCGCCGGGTGCCCGCGCCAGCCGAGCCGGTCCCACCCCTGAAACGCGATGCCGTGGATCCAGCGCGTTTTCTGCCGCACCGCCGCGACCAGAGTTCCCGGAAAGTAGGCGCGGGTCGCGATCAGGCGACCGTCCGGGGCGCGGGCGCGCAGGAACCGGGTCCGCCCGCCCATGTCCGCCACCACCAGTCCGAGCTCGTAGTCCTCGGTCAGGCACTCCGCCGCGAACGGCCCGGCACCGCCGCGCGCCCCGGGCAGGCGGTCGAGCATATCGCGGGCAATGGCACAGCCGACGCCGGCCATCGGCACCCCCGCGCCAAGCGCATCGCGCACCACCAGCGCCTTGCCGTGCTGCTCGGCAAACTCGTCGACGTAGTGGCCGCCGATCCAGCGCGACCGGGGGTGGGGCAGCGGCACGACCGGCAGCTGCACCAGGTCGGCACCGCCGATCGCGCGGTCAAGCAGCGCCAGCGCGGCCGGATCGACCATGTCCTCGGCATCGTGCAGGATCACCAGGCGGGCGCGCTGGCCCTGGCGGTGCTCGTCGTCCTCGAGCGCGCGGTAGAGCCGGTTGAGGCAGTCCGCCTTGGTGGTGGGCCCGCTCGCTCCGACCACCACGATCCGCACCCGCGGATCGTCTCCCGCGGCGGCCGAGGCGGCTTCCAGCGTCGCCAGGTCGTTGGCGTAGCAGCCGAGGTAGACGCGCAGGTCGCGCTGCCGCCAGGCACCGAGCAGGTGGCGCAGCATCGGGCCGATCACCTGCGCCTCGTCCCACGCCGGGATGAACACCGCCGACCGCGCCTCGAGCTCGCCTGCCGCCGCCTCCGCCGGGTCGAACCGGACCGCGCGGGCCCGGCCGGTTAGCCGCAGCCAGAGCCAGGCGAGATCGACGCACAGCTCGTCGGCGGCGCCGAGCAGAAAGAACAGTGCCGCAAACAGCAGCAGCTCGTGCTGGACCAGTGCCAGCCACTGCCAAGCCGTGATACCGGAAAGCTCCAAGCCGCGACCCCCTGGCGGCTAGGTAAACCGGCGATTGTTGAGTTGCAACGCGCAAACTTTTCGCAGACAGAAGGGCGCGATGACCCAGCAAACCAGACCTCTTGCCGCGTTCTTCGCGCCTGTTCGCGCATTGTTCGTCAGCGATGCTTCGGCAGGGATACTGCTGATCCTCGTCGCCGCCATGGCGATGGTCGCGGCCAATTCACCCCTGGCGGACGAGTATCGCCAGCTGTTCTACGGCGAACTGGCCTGGACCCCGATCCCCAAGCTCGACACCCTGCACCTGTGGATCAACGACGGGTTGATGGCGATCTTCTTCTTCGTCGTCGGGCTGGAGGTGAAGCGCGAGTGGATCGAGGGGCAGCTGTCTTCCGCCGAGCAGCGCCGCCTGCCGATGCTGGCTGCCGCGGCCGGGATGGCGGTGCCGGCGCTGGTCTACCTGTTCGTCGTCCAGAGCGGGCCGGACCAGCTGGCCAAGGGGTGGGCGATCCCTGCGGCCACCGACATCGCCTTTGCCATGGGGGTGCTGGGCCTGCTCGGCAACCGGGTGCCAGGCTCGCTGCGGCTGTTCCTGCTGACGGTTGCGATCGTCGACGATATCGGCGCGGTGCTGGTGATCGCGCTGTTCTACACCTCGGGGATCAAGCTTGCCTGGCTGACCGGGGCGCTGGCGATCGCGGGTGTGATGTTCGCGCTCAACCGGTTCCGCGTGACCCGGCTGTGGCCGTTCATCGCGCTCGCGCTGGTGCTGTGGTACTTCGTGCTCAATTCGGGCGTCCACGCCACCATCGCCGGGGTGGTGGCGGCGCTGACCATCCCGATGGTCGGCAAGGACGACGACACGATGCTCGAGCGGCTGGAACACAGTCTCGCTCCGTGGAGCGCCTATCTGGTCGTGCCGGTGTTCGGGTTCGCCAATGCCGGGGTCTCGCTGGGGGGACTGGGCCTGGCCGGGGTGTTCGCCCCGCTGCCGGTGGCGATCGCGGCCGGCCTGTTCCTGGGCAAGCAGGCGGGGATCTTCAGCGCGGTGTGGATTGCCGACCGGATCGGCTTCGCCAAGCGGCCCTACGGCGCCCGCTGGACCGAGATCTGGGGCGTTTCGGCGCTGTGCGGGATCGGCTTCACCATGTCGCTGTTCATCGGCGAGCTGGCGTTCGAGGGCTACCGGTTGCTTATCGACGAGGCCAAGATCGGCATCCTCGGGGGTTCGCTGCTCTCGGCGGTGCTCGGCTACACCGTGCTGCGCCTGTCCACCGATCCCGAGCGCCGGGCCGATCCCGGGGAGAACTGAGCCGGAAAGGACCGGGCTGGAAAGGACCGGTCCGGGTAGGACTGGCCCGGCCGGGCACCGGCCACGGCGTCACCTCACCAGGTGCCGCTGTTCTCCATACTCGCCCAGGGCTCCTGCGGCGGCAGGTGGCCGTCCTGCAGCAGCTCGACCGAAATGCCGTCGGGCGACTTGACGAAGGCCATGTGGCCGTCGCGCGGGGGGCGGTGGATCGTGTGGCCGGCCTGCATCAGCCGCTCGCAGGTCTCGTAGATGTTGTCGACCCGGTAGGCCAGGTGGCCGAAGTTGCGACCGCCGGTGTAGCGTTCCGGCGGGCTGCCGTCGGCCGGAGGCCAGTTCCAGGTCAGTTCGACCTCGGCCGTGCCCTCCTGCCCGGGGGCGGCGAGAAAGATGAGGGTGAACCGCCCCGCCTCGACTTCGAAGCGGCGCACTTCCTCCAGGCCGATCAGGGCGAAGAAGGCCAGCGTGGCCTCGGGATCGCTGACGCGGATCATGGTGTGGAGATACTTGACCAAGCGGATACCTCGTTCAAAATCGGTTCATCGACAGGAATGCACATCTCACCGCAGCATCAAGGAGGGGCTGAACGATGGACCAACAGACGATGTCCGATCCGGGCGATGAAGGGAAGGGGTTCCTCGCGGATCCGGTGACGAAGCGGTGGTTCGGCGCGGCGGCCATCGCCGCAGCGGGGCTGATCGTGGGCGGCTACCTGCTCGGCAACGGGCTGGTGCGGGCCAAAGATGCCGACCGCTCGGTCACTGTGCGCGGCCTCGCCGAGCGCGACGTGAGCGCCGACCTTGCCACCTGGACCATATCCTATTCCGCCACCTCGACCGATCTCGGCGCGGCCCAGACCAAGGTGCGGGCCGACACTGCCGCGATCGAGCGGTTCTTCGGCGACCTCGGCTTCCCCGACGACGCGCTGCAGCCGACCGGCGCCAATGTCACCAGTTACAGCAGCGACGGCGTGACCAACTACACCGTGCGCCAGCGGCTGGCGCTGCGGACCACCGATGTCGAGCGGGCCAGGCGGGCGGTCGCCCGCCAGTTCGATCTCGTCAACCGGGGCGTGCTGCTGGAGGAGGGCTCGGCCATGGCCTACACCTTCACCAAGCTCAACGACATCAAGCCGGAGATGGTCGCGGAGGCGACGCGCGATGCCCGCGCGGCCGCGGTCCAGTTCGCGAACGACAGCGGTGCCGATGTCGGCGCGATCAAGGAAGCGACCCAGGGCTACTTCACCATCGAGGCGCGTGACGGCGACAGCGCCGGCTGGGGGGTGAGCGATTCGCCGTTCAAGAAAGTGCGCGTCGTCACCACCGTGACCTTCTCGCTCGACTGAGCGGCGGCCCGCCCCGGCCGCCTGGCCGGGGCGGGCGCCCGTCACATCGAGTAGCCGAGCGTGAAGAACAGGCCAGCGTCGGTCACGTTCTCGATGCTCGGACCCTGGGTGTCGACATAGTTAAAGCCCAGGCTGAGGCTGTCGGTGACTGCATAGGAGGCCCCCAGCCCCCAGTCGAACGAGGTGTCGTCGGTCGTGGTCGCGAAAACGCCATCGGTGTAGCCAAGGTGCGCGGTAAGCGTCACCGGCGTGTCCGGCACGGCCAGCTCGAAATCGGTGTAGAGGTAGAGGTTGTCGTTGTCGCCCAGCACGCTCTGGTCCCAGGCATAGGCGACCCCCAGCGTCGCGCCGACCGGGCCGAGCGTGGTCGAGACCGAGGCATAGGGCTCGAAGTAGTCGGTATCGATGCCGGTGTCCTCGGCGGGGTACATATAGTAGAGCAGGCCGACATCCACCGTCACCCCGTCGGCGACATCGCCCGACCACCCGCCGTAGACGTCGAGCTCCAGTTCGCCGAACCCGGCATTGGCATCGATGGTCGAGCCCCAGGTGCCGATGTAGAACCCGCTCGAATGGGCTGCATCGATCCCGCCCTGCAAGGCGAAATCGCCACCGGAGAACGACACCCCGCGAAAGCGATAGTCGCTGACCAGCGCGACGTTGCCGGAGACGGTCACCTCGCTGGTCGACTCGCCTTCTTCCTGGGCGAAGGCCGGCGCGGCGGCGAGAACGGTGGATGCAACGAGAGATGCGGCCGCAAGGCCGCGGATGGACGTGAGCATGACAAACTTCCTTGCGTTTGTGGTTTGCTTCGTCCCACCTGCCGACCTGCCGGAGCGCCTCGTTAATTGTGCGCTCGCTCACAGATCCGGCCGGTTCTTGCCCGCACGTGCTGCACTGCACAAGGAAAATTGCGCAAGGCCGGGGACGCGGCCGGCGGACTGTGGCCTTTGGGCACCAACCTGCGGCACCGAAGCCGACCTCGTTCGTTGCGATGGGCGGCGCGGTCGCCTAAGGCACCGGCTTGACGGAAGATTGCAGCCTTAGCCCGATGTTCAGACCGCTTCGCAAACTCCTGGGTCTCGCGGACGAGCCCCCCCGGCCGGCCGTGCCGCCCGGAGAGCGGGTCTATGCGATCGGCGACATCCACGGACGGCTGGACCTGTTCGAGGAACTGATCCGGGCGATCGAGGATGACGATGCCGAACGGCCCGCCACCGGCAGGACCACGGTCGTGCTGCTCGGCGACCTGGTCGACCGCGGCCCCGACAGCGCCGCGGTGGTGGCGCGGGCGCGCGAGTGGCAGGCGCAGCGCGCGGTGCGGATCCTGGCCGGCAACCATGAACAGATGTTCCTCGAATCGTTCGAATCGACGGACATCCTGCGTCACTTCCTCAAGCACGGCGGACGCGAGACGGTGTTCAGCTACGGCCTCTCGCCCGACGAGTTCGGCGAACTGGACCTGGACGCGGTCCGGCAGCGGATGGACGAGCTGGTGCCGGCCCGCGACCGCACCTTCATCGCCGGGTTCGAACCCCACGTGGTCATCGGCGACTACCTGTTCGTCCATGCCGGCATCCGCCCGCAGGTGCCGCTGGAGGAACAGCAGCGCCGCGACCTGCTGTGGATCCGCGAACCGTTCCTGGGCTTCGCCGATGCCCATCCGTATTTCGTCGTCCACGGCCACACCATCAACGAGACGATCGACCAGCAGCACAACCGGATCGGGATCGACACCGGCGCGTTCCGTTCGGGCATCCTGACGGCGATCGTGCTGGAGGGGGACCGGCGGCGCTTCATCCAGGCGGTGGAGGACAGTGGCGCGATCGCGGTGCACAAGGGAGACTACCCAGAATGAAGATTGCCATGGTGGGCTCGGGCTACGTCGGGCTGGTTTCGGGCGCCTGCTTTGCTGACTTCGGCCACGAGGTCATCTGCATCGACAGGGACGAAGGCAAGATCGCGCGCCTGCGCGAGGGGATCATGCCGATCTACGAACCGGGGCTGGAGGCGCTGGTCGAGGCCAACGTGCGCGCCGGCCGCCTGTCGTTCACCACCGATCTGGCCGAGGGGATCGCCGGGGCGGAGGCGATCTTCATCGCGGTCGGCACGCCGAGCCGGCGCGGCGACGGCCACGCCGACCTGTCGTTCGTGCACGCCGTGGCTCAGGAAGTGGGCGAGAACCTGACCGGCGAGGCGGTCATCGTCACCAAGTCGACGGTCCCGGTCGGCACCGGCGACGCGGTGGAGCGGATCGTTGCCGGCTGCGCGCCGGCCCACCGCTTCTCGGTCGTCTCCAATCCCGAGTTCCTGCGCGAGGGGGCCGCGATCGGCGATTTCAAGCGGCCCGACCGGATCGTGATCGGGGCCGAGGACGAGTTCGGGCGCGAGGTCATGCGCGAGGTCTATCGCCCGCTGTTCCTCAACGAATCCCCGATCCTGTTCACCAGCCGCCGCTCGAGCGAGCTGATCAAGTACGCCGCCAATGCCTTTCTCGCGACCAAGATCACCTTCATCAACGAAATGGCCGACCTGTGCGAGAAAGTGGGGGCCAACGTGCAGGACGTGGCGCGCGGCATCGGGATGGACAACCGCATCGGCGGCAAGTTCCTCCACGCCGGCCCCGGCTACGGCGGCTCGTGCTTCCCCAAGGACACGCTGGCGCTGCTGAAGACCGCGGAAGACTACGACAGCCCGGTGCGGATCGTGGAGGCGGTGGCCAAGGTCAACGACACCCGCAAGCGGGCGATGGGGCGCAAGGTGGTGGACGCGCTGGGTGGGATCGATGCGGCGCGAGGGCGAAAGGCGGCGCTGCTCGGCCTGACCTTCAAGCCCAACACCGACGATATGCGCGACAGCCCCTCGCTCGCCATCGCCCAGGCGCTGCTCGATGCCGGGGTGGAGGTCTCCGCCTTCGATCCGGAGGGGATGGAGCAGGCCCGCCCGATGATGCCCGGGGTGACGATGTGCGACACGCTGCACCAGGCGGTCGAAGGGGCCGATGCGGCGGTGATCGTGACGGAATGGGACGCGTTCCGGGCGCTCGATTTCGACCGGCTGCGCCAGCTCATGCGGCAGCCGGTGCTGGTCGACCTGCGCAACATCTACCGCCCCGGCGACGTGCGCGCGCAGGGCTTCGCCTACACCAGCGTGGGCCGCAGCTGAACGGGCGCGATCCTGTGCGTTCACACTTCAGAAAGGATTTGACCTAGCCCGTCCTTGTGCCAACTATGCTCCTCATAAGAAACAGGCGGGTCAGCGAATCGAATCGCGTCCGGACCGCTCGGGAAGGGTGGTCCGCCAGCCAAGTTCAGAGGGGCTAATCATGAAGAAGCATCGCTATCTCGTCAGCGCCGGAGTTGCCGGCTTCGCTACCCTGTTTGCCGCTGCACCGGCACTGGCGGCGGAAGACAGGGCAGACAACACGGAGATTTCCACCGAGGCGATCGGCACCTTCTCCGGCTTCCGCTTCGACGCGACCGGAGAGGCGATCAAGGGCGCGCGGCTGACGTTCGAGGCCCCTGCGGTTCCGGTGGCCCGGATGACCAACAGCCGCTCCAGCCCCCGTCTGGTGCGGCCCGAACCCGAACTGATCGTGCGCGACGACATCGGCGTGGGCGGCTCGGTCGACGTGGATGACACGCTGCCTTCGGTGGTGCAACTGTTCGTCGCCAACAACACCAATGGCGGCGTGTTCTTCAACTGCACCGGCACGCTGATCAACCCGCGCACCGTGCTCACCGCGGCGCACTGCGTGAACAGCCGGTCGTCGGAAGCCTACGGCCAGCTCGGCAGCAGCTCGGAATGGTCGATGCTGGTGTCGACCGGGGTCGATTCGCGCCCGCGCCTGTTCAACACCATCTTTGGCGGCCTCGGTTATGCCAATGGCGGGGCCGCATCTAGCACCGACGTGGTAATCCATCCCTCGGGCTCCCCGGCCGACGGCACGCTCGACTTCCCTTATGCCGACGTCGCGTTCATCGCGCTTGATGCGCCGATTACCGATGTACCCGCGATGCCGGTCCTGCTCTCGCCATTGAGCCAGCTGACCCACGTGGTGGTCACAGGCTACGGCACCAATGGCACGGGCGACACCGGAGGCACCAACGCGGGCAACCGCTTCCTGCGCCGGATCGGCGAGAACATGCTCGGCATGGTCGGCTCCAACGCCGACTTCATCGACGGCATCTTCACCGCTTTCGCCCCGACCGCCGACAGCTTCGGGATCGAGACCCAGGTCATGTACTGGATCGACTTCGACGATCCGACCCGCACCCCGGCGGACGAGGCCGGCTGCACGTTCACCGGCACCGACATCAGCTGCGCCACGCTCGACGCAGTCAAGGCGATCGACTGGTTCGACGGCGATGCGCTGACCGCCGAGGCCGGCACCGCGCCCGGCGACAGCGGCTCGCCGATCATCGTCGACCAGCTCTACGACTTCCCGATCATCGCCGGCGTGCTGAGCGGGGGCTATGACTTCTTCAGCCTCGGCAACCAGTACGGCGACGTCAGCTTCTACAACCCGCTGTTCCCCTTCTTCGAGTTCATCACCGAGAACACGCCCTACAAGTATGTCTCGGCCAAGGGTGGCAACGGCAACTGGTCGAACCCGAACTACTGGACCCAAGACCTCGATCCGGGCTTCTTCGTCGATGATGGCAGCGGCACCCTGGTAAACGGCGTTCCCGGCGGATCGGAAGAAGGCGTCTACGCCACCGGCCCGAAGCTGGGCCAGATCCTCGGCGACGACGTGTCGGACAACGACACCACCCCTTCGTCACTCCTGCCGCCGCCGGGCACCCCCGGCTTCGGCAGCGAACTGCCCGAATCCTCGGTCCTGCTCGGCGAGGGCTCGACCGGGTTCGTGCCGAACAACACCGACGGGGTGGTCGGCGTCGCCTTCCAGAACCCGGCGCAGTACTTCGATGTGCTGCTCAACCGGGCCGGAACCACCACGGTCGACATGAACGTCGAGATCGACAAGCTCGCGCTCGACAACGGCCTCGCCACCTTCGTCCTGCCGCGCGCCTATACCTTCAACTCGATCATCGGGCTCGAGATGTTCAGCGGCCGGGCAGCGATCGAAGGCACCTTCAACGCCGGGATCGCCGCGCTGTTCGGCGGGCAGCTGACCGGGACCGGCACGGTCAACACCGATCTCGGTTTCTTCAACGTCGGCGGCCTGGTTTCGCCCAACATGCTGAACCGGGTCGGCGCGCTGACCATCGGGGGCGATTTCATCCAGTTCGACGATGCCGCGACCGTGGTCGACATCGGGCTGGTCCGCGGCCGGCAGCAGCAGGATCTGCTGCGGATCACCGGCGACGCCTTCCTCGGCGGCAACCTCATCGTCAATCCGCTCAACCGCATCTCTCCGCGCTACGGGGCGGCGTTCACCGTGCTCACCGCCGGATCGATCGACGGCACGTTCACCAACACCGTGCTGTTGACGTCCTCGCCGGTGCTGTTCGCGAGCAGCCGGGTTGACGGCAACAACGTGCTGGTCGAGATCGGCGCGCGCCCGATCCGCTCGGTGGTCGGCGCACGGAGCGGCCTCGCCTCGGTCGGCAACGCGCTCGACACGCTGCGCTTCGGCGGCCGCTACGCGGCGTTCGAGCACCTGTTCTCGGTGGTCGACGGTGCCGGGTTCGACAGCTTCGGCCAGACGCTCGCCAGCCTCACCCCGACCAGCGGGTTCGCCCAGGCTTTCACCGCCAACGGTTTCTCGCAGCGCTTCACCGGGCAGATCGCCCAGCGCACGCTGAACCTGCGCGGCGGCGACCGGGCGGCGGCCGGCTTCTCGGCGGCCGGCAACGCCAGCTTCGCCCAGGCGGGCAGCGCGCCGGTCGAACCGGGCAAGCTCGGCTTCTTCGGCTCGGTCTCGGGCTCGTTCCTCCACATGGCCGAGCGCGACACCAGCCTGGGCGCGACCGCGTTCGAGGATGCCGCCTTCCTGCAGGCGGGCGAACTGACCATTGGCGCCGACTACCGCGTCTCCGACAGCGTGGCGGTGGGCGTGGCGATGAGCAACATCCGCAACAGCGCCCAGGGGGTTGCCGGCTTCCGCCCGGCAGAGGACGAAAGCGTCGCCACGGCTGCCTATGCCTCGGCCACCTTCGGCAAGGGCTTCGCCGATATGTATGTCGGTTACGCCAGCCAGAACTACGGCCTCCAGCGCGCCAGCCAGGGCGACTTCAGCAGCGCATTCGACGCGGCGCTGGGTTCGGCCTCGGGCGACCAGACCTTCGCCGGCCTGCGCCTCGGCTATGCCATGGAGCCGGCCAAGGGGCTGATGGTCGGGCCGGTCGCGAGCCTCGACTACGTCCGCTCCGAACTGGGCGGCTATACCGAGTATGGCGCGGGCGCATTCGGGCTCTCGGTCCGCGACCGCAGCTTCACCTCGCTCGGTGCCAAGCTCGGCGCGATGGCCTCGCTCGACGTGGCGACCGGCAGCAGGAGCAAGCTGACCGCTTTCGGTTCGGTCGCCTACGCCCGCGAACTGGCTGACAAGGAAGACGTGATCACCGCATCCTTCCTCGGGGCGGAAGACGTGCCGTTCGAGATCGCCAACCAGCTCGATGGCGAGTGGGTCTCGGTCAACGCCGGGGCGGAGCTGGCGCTGTCGAACCGCTTCAGCACCAAGATGAGCATGACTTCCGACCTCGGTCGCGGCGTGCTGACCAACAACCAGGCCCAGCTGTCGCTGAACTGGAAGTTCTGACCGGGCCGGCCGGTCCAGACCGGCCGATCCCGCGAAACAGGGCACCTTCCCCATCCGGGTGAAGGTGCCCTTTTCGTGTGCTGCGGCACGCGCGCTAGTCGTCCAGCGCTTCCGAGAAGTGTCGGCGGCACAGCGCCACATAGCGGTCGTTGCCGCCGATCTCGGTCTGTGCGCCCTGCCGGACCGCCCGGCCGCGCGCATCGACCCGCAGGTTCATCGTCGCCTTGCGCCCGCAGTGGCACACCGCCTTGAGCTCGACCAGCGAATCGGCGATGCCGAGAAGGGCGGCCGATCCCTCGAACAGCTCGCCCCGGAAATCGGTCCTCAGGCCATAGCACAGCACCGGGATCCCCGCCTGGTCCGCCAGCCGCGCGCATTGCCAGACCTGCGCCCGGGTGAGGAACTGCGCCTCGTCGATCAGCACGCAGGCGACCGGCGCCTCGGCATGGTCCTCCAGCACCCGCGCGGCGATGTCGGTCTGCGCCTCGTAGCGGTGTGCGTCGCTCGCCAGCCCGATCCGGCTGCTGATAGCGCCGAACCCGGGGCGGTTGTCGAGCGCGGCGGTCCACAACGACACCCTCATGTCGCGCTCGCCATAGTTGAACGCGGCCTGGAGCAGGGTGGAGCTCTTCCCCGCGTTCATGCTGGCATAGTAGAAGTAGAGCTTGGCCATGGCCGCCCGCTAGAGCACGTCAGGCCAGACCTGCATAGGTTAATCGGGGCGACAGGCATCAGGCGCGATGCTAATGCCACGCAAGACAGCAATCCCGGAGAGGATCGACAGGGTGGTAGAGGCAACGGCGGCGAGCACGCAGAGGGGCGTTCTGGGTTGGATCGAGCGGACGGGCAACAAGCTGCCCGACCCGGTGTTCCTGTTCTTCTACCTGATAGCCGGCCTGGTGCTGCTCTCGATCATCGCCGCCTTGGCGGGCTGGTCGGCGGTTCACCCGACCGAGGTCGACCCGGAAACCGGCGCGGCCACGGTCATCACCGCCACCAGCCTGCTGAGCGCGGAGAACATCCAGCGCCTGTGGGTGGAGATGCCGACCACCTTCACCCACTTCCACCCGCTCGGCTACGTGCTGGTGGTCATGCTCGGCGCGGGCGTGGCGGAACGGGCCGGCCTGTTCGGCACTGCGATGCGCGCCGGGGTGCGCGATGCGCCCAAGGCCTTGCTGACCCCGATCGTGGTGGCGGTGGGGATGCTCGGCAACCTGGCCGCCGATGCCGCCTACGTGGTGCTGATCCCGCTGGCCGGGATCATCTTCCACGCCGCCGGGCGGCACCCGATAGCCGGGATCGCGGCGGCGTTTGCCGGAGTCTCGGGCGGGTTCTCGGCCAACCTCCTGCCGGGCCAGCTCGACGCGCTGCTGTTCGGCATCACCGAGGCCTCGGTGGAGACCGTGTTCGGCGACTTCACCGCCAATATCGCCGGCAACTGGTATTTCATCGCCGCCATGTTCGTGCTCTTCCTGCCGGTCATCTGGTACGTGACCGACCGGATCATCGAACCGAGACTGGGGGCCTGGAACCCGGCGCTCGCCGGCCGTGCCTCCGACGAGGAGCAGACCGACCGTCCGCTGACCGAGGGCGAGCGCAAGGGCCTGCGCCGCGCCGGGCTGGCGGTGCTCGCCGTCGTCCTCCTGTGGCTCGCCTTCACCATGGGTCCGGGCACCCCGCTGATCGACGAGACCGCCACCCCCGAGGCGCGGCTGACTCCGTTCTACCAGAGCCTGGTGGGCGGTTTCTTCATCCTGTTCCTGCTTGCCGGCTGGGCCTACGGCAAGGCGGCGGGCACGATCGGCGACCACCGCGACCTGGTGAAGATGATGGCCGGCGCGATGGAGGATCTCGCCTATTACCTCGTCCTCGCCTTTGCCGCGGCGCATTTCGTCGCCATGTTCGCCTGGTCGAACCTCGGGCTGATCATGGCGGTCGAGGGCGCCGCCGCGCTGAGGGCCTCGGGCCTGCCGGCCTGGGCGCTGCTCGGCGGGATCATCCTGCTGACCGGGGCGCTCAACCTGTTCGTCGGTTCGGCCAGCGCCAAGTGGGCGCTGCTCGCCCCGGTCATGGTGCCGATGCTCATGCTGCTCGGCATCACGCCGGAGATGTCCACCGCCGCCTACCGCGTGGGCGACAGCGCGACCAACATCATCACTCCGCTGATGGTCTATTTCCCGCTGATCCTGATCTTCTGCCAGCGCTGGAACAGGGACTTCGGCCTCGGCAGCCTGGCCGCGACCATGCTGCCCTACTCGATCGGGCTGCTGGTCATGGGCCTGCTGATGACGGTGGGCTGGGTCGCGCTCGACCTGCCGCTCGGCCCCGGGGCGAGCGTGTTCATGGACGTGCCGGCCACGGTCGACCCGACCGCGCCGGCACAGGCGGAGTAGCCCGCGCTGCGGGATACATCGCGCGCAGCGGGCATTGACCGGTCACGTGCAACCACGGGACTGACCAGATGCTCCGTTCCCTTCTCATCGGGCTGGTGGCCGGACAGCGCGGGCTCACCCCGCTCGCCGCCGTGGCGGCGGCTGCCCGGCGGGGCACCCTGCCTGTCGACGCGCCGCTTGCCGGTCTGCTTGCCCGGCCGGCCGTTGCCGGCGGCACGATCGTGCTCGCGGCAGCGGAGATGGCAGGCGACAAGATGAAACACGCACCCGACCGGATCGTGCCCGCCGGGCTGATCGTTCGGGCGATGACCTCGGCCTATGCCGGGGCCGCGCTCGCGCCAGGGGGCCGCCGTTTGGCGGGCGGCGCGCTTGCGCTCGCTGCCGCGCTCGGCTCGTCCTACCTCGGCTGGCGGGCGCGCTGCGCCGCGATGCGCCGCCACGGGCAGACCACGACCGGCATGGTCGAGGACGCGCTGGTGCTCGGCAGCGGCCTTGCGGTCGCGCTGCACCGGGACCAGCGCAGCTAGCCCTCGTCGAGATCGCGGGCGACCTTGGGGTCGTTCAGCAGGCGCTCGATCCGGTCGGCCTCGTCGAAGCTCTCATCGGCACGAAAGGCGAGCCGGGGCGCGAACTTGAGGCCGAGCCGCTTCGCCACTTCGCGCTGGAGGAAGGCGGTGTTCTGGCGCAGCGCCCTGACCACTGCGGCCTCTTCGGCCCCGAGCAGCGGCTTCACATAGATGGTGGCGTTGCGCAGGTCGGGCGTCATCCGCACTTCGGTCACGGCGATGCTGGTCGCGCTGACCGTCTCGTCATGAACCTCCTGACGGGCGAGCAGTTCGCTGAGAATATGCCGCACCCGCTCCGCCACCTTGAGCACGCGGACCGAATGCTGTTCGGGGGTGTATTGCTGGCGGGCCATCGGCTCAGTCCATTTTTCCGAGTATGCGCTTGAGCGAAGTCATGTTGCGTGCCGTGCCCTTGCACCCCAGCCGCCGTTCCAGCAGCTTGTTCGACAGGTCCGACACGCCCACCCCGTGGACATAGTCGAGATAGAGCACGCGGTCACCCACGGCAAGACGTTCGCTGCCCTTGGCCCGGTGTTCCGCAATCAGCGCCTCGACGGCAGCCGTCTCCGGCTGCTGGCTGAGGAAGATCGAATGGACCATCTTGTCCGACCCGTGCTCCGGCCCGGTGCCGTGGAACGGATTGTCCTCGATCGCGCTGCGGATCTGGTCGGCGGTGCGGACCATGGCGCAGGACCTGAAACCGAAAGTCCGCTCGACAACGCTGCCGAGCTGGATTTCGAGCAGCGCAGGGTCGCGATCATCGCTGAAGACCACGTTTCCGCTCGCCGCGATGGTCGTCACATCCCGGAAGCCTGCGTCGGCCAGCGTTGCGACCAGATCGACCATCCTGATCCGGTTGCCGCCGACATTGATGCTGCCGAGAAATGCGACCAGTCGCGTCATCGCGCGAGCGATTCACCCGGCTGCGGCTTGGGCGTGGGGATCGCGGTGCTGGTGGCGCGGGCAAGCAGTTTGCCCTGGGGATCGAACAATTCCCCTTCCAAGAAGATTGCCCGCCGCCCGCGCCGCAGCACTCGGCCCTTGCCGACCAGCGAGCCGGCCGGGACGGGTTTGAGTATCGTCATGGTGAGGTCGAGGTTGAGCGGGGCCTCTTCATGGTCGGTCGCCCAAACATGTGCCCAGCCCATCACCTCGTCGAGGAACCCCGCCACCAACCCGCCCTGCACACTGCCGCGCGGGGTGATGAAGCTGTCAGGCGCGCGGAAGCGCAAGGTGATTTCCTCGCGCTCCCGGTCGAAGCTGTCGAACTCGACCCCCATCAGCTCCGCATGCGCCGCACCGAGGGCGTGCTCCATCGTGTTCATTCAGGACGCACCTTCAGATAAACCGCCCACCCAATCACAATGAACCAAGGACCACCGAGAACAAGCCATGCTCCAGGCTCGCTTATCACGGAATGAAGCGATCCTGAGAACCCGAGAGCCATCAGAAATCCGAAAACGCTGAAGGCGAGCCAAAGGATCAGCACGCCGATCAGCACATTTCGGAGAAACCAGCTCACAGCGTCCGCTCACGCTCCTCGACGGTGAACACTTCGAGGTTGTCGCCGGCCTTGATGTCGTTGGTATCGGCCAGCACCACGCCGCATTCGAGCCCGGCGCGGACCTCGTCGACGTCGTCCTTGAACCGGCGCAGCGACTGGATGGTGGTGGCCGAGACAATGACGTCCTGCCGGGTGAGGCGCGCGTGGAGGCCCTTGCGGATGATCCCTTCGAGCACCAGCAGGCCGGCAGCCTTGTCCTTCTTGCCCGCGGGGAACACCTGCTTGACCTCGGCGCGGCCGACCACGGTCTCGATCCGCTCCGGACCCAGTTCGCCGGCCATCTCCTTGGCGATTTCCTCGGTCAGGTGATAGATGACGTCGTAGTACATCATCCGCACGTTGTCGCGCTTGACCAGATCGCGCGCCTTGGGATTGGGACGCACGTTGAAGCCCAGGATCGGCGCGCTCGACGCCGCCGCCAGGGTGACGTCGCTCTCGGTGATCGCACCGACCCCGGCGTGGAGCACACGGACCTTGATCTCGTCGTTCGACAGGTTGTGGAGCGCATGGACGATCGCCTCGACCGAACCCTGCACGTCCGCCTTCACCACCACCGGATACTCGATGACGTTGCTCTTGAGGCCGGCGAACATGGTATCGAAGTTGGTCGGAGCGAGCGCGGTGCGCTTCTCGGTTGCCTTCTGCTGACGGAACGCAGAGACCTCGCGGGCGCGCTGCTCGTTCTCGACCACGGTCAGCAGGTCGCCGGCGCTGGGAACGCCGCCCAGGCCGAGCACCTCGACCGGGGTCGAGGGGCCGGCTTCCTTGATCTGCTTGCCCTGGTCGTCAACCAGCGCGCGCACCCGGCCGCTTTCGGTGCCGACGACGAAAGTGTCGCCGCGCTTCAGCGTGCCGCGGGTGATGAGCACGGTCGCAACCGGGCCGCGGCCCTTGTCGAGCTGGGCCTCGATCACGGTCGCTTCGGCGGCGCGGTCGGGCCGGGCCTTGAGCTCCATCAGTTCGGCCTGAAGCGCGATCTTCTCCAGCAGGTCGTCGAGCCCCTGGCCGGTCTTGGCGGAGATCTCCACGTCCTGCACGTCCCCGCTCATCGCCTCGACCACGACCTCGTGCTCGAGCAGGCGTTCGCGGATCCGCTGCGGGTTGGCCTCGGGCTTGTCGATCTTGTTGATCGCCACGATCATCGGAACGCCGGCCGCCTTGGTGTGATTGATCGCCTCCACCGTCTGCGGCATGATCCCGTCGTCGGCGGCGACCACCAGCACCACGATATCGGTGACATTGGCACCGCGCGCGCGCATCTGGCTGAAGGCGGCGTGGCCGGGGGTGTCGAGGAACGTGACCACGTCCCCGCCCTTGGTCTTCACCTGGTAGCTGCCGATGTGCTGGGTGATACCGCCGGCCTCGCCCTTGACCACGCTGGTGCCGCGCAGCGCGTCGAGCAGGCTGGTCTTGCCGTGGTCGACATGGCCCATGATCGTCACCACCGGCGGGCGCGGACGCAGCGTTTCGGCCGGATCGGTGTCCTCGGCGGTGGAGATGTCGACATCGCTTTCCGACACGCGGGTGATGTTGTGACCGAACTCCTCCACCAGCAGTTCGGCAGTGTCCTGGTCGATCGTCTGGTTGACGGTGACCATCATGCCCATGTTGAACAGCGCCTTGACCAGGTCGGCACCCTTCTCGGCCATGCGATTGGCCAGTTCCTGCACGGTGATCGCCTCGGGCACGACCACGTCGCGGACCTGCTTCTCGCGCGGCTGCGAGGAACCGCCGCCGTGCATCCGCCGCTCCTTCTCGCGCGCGCGCTTGAGCTTGGCGAGCGACATCGCGCGCCGCCCCTCGTCCTCGTTGAGCGCGCGGGTGACGGTCAGCTTGCGGCGCTTGTCCGCATCCACGCCGCGGTCGGTGCGCTTCTCGTCCTTCTTCTTCTTGACGTCCTTCTCGGTCTTCTCGACCTTCTCGACCTTCTTCGGCTCAGGCCGGGCGACGGGCGTGAACCGGCGCGGAGCGGGAGCGGCACCGCCCGAGGCATCCTCGCCGGCGGGCTCGTCCGCCTGCGCTTCCTCGCCCGTGGCAGCCTCGGCCACCGGCTCGGCAGCGCGCGTGGCGGCCTCGGCCTCGGATTTGCGGTTCTCTTCGGCCCGGCGGCGTTCGTCCTCGGCGGCCTGGCGCGCTTCCTCCTCCTCGCGCTTGCGGGCCTCCTCGGCCATCCGCAGGCGGTCTTCCTCGGCCTCGCGCTGGAGGCGGGCGACGCGTTCCTGCGGAGTTTCGCCCGGAGGGGCCTTGCGCGCAGGCGGCGGCGGGGGCGGCGCGACCGGAGCCGGCGGCGGGGGCGGCGGCGGCGGCGGAGCAGCCTCGGCCGCGCCGGGCTTGCCGACGAGCTTGCGACGCTTGACCTCGACCACGACCTTGTTGGTCCGGCCGTGGCTGAAGGTCTGCTTGACCTCGCCCGGCTGGCTGCCCTTGAGGGTCAGCGGCTTGCGGGGGCGCGGGGTGTCACTGTCGCTCATAAAACTCGTCAATCCTTCACAATCATGTCGTCCGCCGGCGCAGGCCGCCCGGCCTGGTCGCGCGCTTCGTCGGGTCTGCCGCTGGCGGCAGAAGGTTCCTCACCCAGGAAATGCAGCAGGCGCCCGAGCACCTGGTTGACCCGTCCGGCCGCCCGGTCGTCGGCCAGCGCGAGGTGGACGACATTGTCGCGGCCCAATGCCACAGACAGCGCCATCCGGTCCAGAGGCAAGGTCACGCCCTTTTCCCCCGAACCCTCGGCATCGCGGCCCACGCGCCAGGCCTGGTCGAGCTTGCGGCTGCCGTCGGCGCTGGCATCGCTGGCATGGAGCAGCAGGCTGACCGCCCCGCCCCGGGCGTGCTCGGCAATCCGGTCGGACCCGAGCACCACGTGCCCGGCGCGCATCTCCAGCCCCAGCCGGTCGAGCAGCGCGCGGGTGAGCGCCGTCTCGATCCGCTCGGGAAGGTCATCGGGCACCGTCAGCGCGGCACCTTTGAAGGCGCGCGCCAGTGCACCGCGCAGCTTGCCCCCGTTCTTGCCCGCGCCCATGGCGGCCTCGAGTTCGGTGCGAGCCACGCCCAGCCAGGCCCCCCTTCCCGGCGCGCGCGCCAGCGGGTCGGGCAGCACCAGCCCGTCGGGGGAAATGGCGAGGCGCAGCAGGTCGGCCCGCGAACCGTGGTCCCCGGTGAGGATGCAGCGCCGTTCAGGCTGCTGCCCCGTGGAGTCGGAACCTAGGCGCTCATTGGGAGGAATCCGCATCGGCGGCCTCCTCGGTTGCAGCCGCGCCCTGCGCTGCCGGTTCGTCCTCGAACCAGTGCGCGCGGGCGGCCATGATGATTTCGTTGCCCTGCTCTTCGGAGAGGCCGTATTCGCCCAGCACACCGCCCTTGTCCTGCTCGCGCGCGGACGGGCGGCGCATCGGCGGGCCATCGGCGGTGTTGCGGCGCCGCGGCGCGGTGTCGCGCTTCCTGGCGATCAGTTCGTCGGTGGCGAGATCGGCGAGATCGTCGAGCGTCCTGATCCCGGCCTTGCCGAGCGTGACCAGCATGGCCTCGGTCAGGTGCGGCATCTCGGCCAGGGCGTCGTCGACCCCCAGCGCGCGGCGTTCCTCGCGCGCGGCGGCCTCGTGGCGCTCGATCGCCTCGGCGGCGCGGCTCTGCAGCTCCTCCGCCAGTTCCTCGTCGAAGCCCTCGATCGCAGCAAGCTCCTCCAGCTCGATGTAGGCCACTTCCTCCAGTTCGGCGAAACCTTCGGCGACCAGCAGCTGGCTGAGCGTCTCGTCGACGTCGAGTTCCTCCTCGAACATCTTGGAGCGTTCGGCGAACTCCTTCTGCCGCTTCTCGCTCGCCTCCTCCTCGGTCATGATGTCGATCTGGTGGCCAGTCAGCTGGCTGGCGAGGCGCACGTTCTGGCCGCGGCGGCCGATCGCGAGGCTGAGCTGGTCGTCGGGCACCACCACCTCGATCCGGCCCTCGTCCTCGTCAAGCACGACGCGGGCGACGGTGGCCGGCTGGAGCGCGTTGACCACGAACGTGGCGGTGTCCTCGCTCCAGGGGATGATGTCGATCTTCTCGCCCTGCAGTTCCTGCACCACCGCCTGGACGCGGCTGCCCTTCATGCCGACGCAGGCGCCGACCGGGTCGATGCTCGAATCGCGGCTGATCACGCCGATCTTGGCGCGGCTGCCCGGGTCGCGCGCGGCGGCCTTGATCTCGATGATGCCATCGTAGATCTCGGGCACTTCCTGCGCGAACAGCTTCTTCATGAACTCGGGATGCGCGCGGCTGAGGAAGATCTGCGGCCCGCGGTTGTTGCGCTCCACCTTGGTGATCAGCGCGCGGACGCGCTCGCCGGTGCGGGCCGCCTCGCGCGGGATCTGCTGGTCGCGGCGGATGACACCCTCGGCCCGGCCGAGGTTGACGATGACGTGGCCGAACTCGACCGACTTGATCACGCCGGTGATGACTTCGCCCTGGCGGTCCTTGAACTCCTCGAACTGGCGCTCGCGCTCGGCATCGCGGACCTTCTGGAAGATCACCTGCTTGGCGCTCTGGGCGTCGATCCGGCCGAGGTCGACCGGCGGCAGCGGGTCGACGATGTAGTCGCCCAGCCCGGCCCCGGCCTGGAGCTTCTGCGCCTGTTCGACCGAGACCTGCTTGAAGTAGTCCTCGACCTCCTCGACCACCTCGACCACGCGCCACAGGCTGAGATCGCCGGTCATCGGGTCGAGCTTGGCGCGGATGTCGTTCTCGGCACCATAGCGGGCGCGCGCCGCCTTCTGGATCGCCTCTTCCATCGCCTCGATGACGATCGCCTTGTCGATCATCTTCTCCGAGGCAACCGAGTTCGCGATCGCGAGCAGCTCGGCCTTGTTGGCGGAAATTGCACTGGCCATCAGTCGTCAGCCTTCTCTTCTGTGATTTCTTCGATTTCGTCAGCCCCGCTCACGTCGAGCGGGCGGGTGGCGGCGATCAGCGCGTCGGTGAGGACGAGCTGCGCCGAATGGATCTGCCCGAGCGGAACGGTCACGAGGCCCGCCTTGCGGTCGGTGATCGAGACCTGATCGCCCGCGATCCCCTCCAGCCTGCCGCGCAGGGTGCGCTGGCCGTCGTAACCCTTGGCCATGGCGATCTTCGCCTCGTGCCCGGCCCACCCGGCAAAGTCCTTCGGCCGGGTCAGCGGGCGGTCGATCCCGGGGCTCGACACCTCCAGGTGATAGGCCCCCTCGACCAGCACCTCGCCCGCCTCCTCGCGCGCGTCGATCAGGTCGGACACGCGGCGGCTCAAGGCGGCGCACTGGTCGATCACCAGCTGCCCGGTCGCCGGGTCTTCCGCCATGATCTGCAGCGACATGGCACCATCGCCGGCTTCGGAGGGCATCATCTTCACGCGCACGAGCTCGAACCCGAGCGCATTCGCTTCGGGTTCGATCAGCTGGGCAAGGCGCGCGATGTCGGCCACTCGATCTCCGGTCGGGGTGACATTGCCGCATAGGCGTGTGGTGCCGGCCCCGCATGGCGCCAGCCCCTCTTTGCCATCGACAATGTCGGGATGAGCGCCAGATAGGCGCAGACCCACCCGGATGCAAGCGCTAGTTTTCCCGGTGAGAGGTGCCGAAAGGCGGGCTCAGGGCTTGCAGTACCGCTCCGCCTGGCGGTCCAGCTCGTCGAGGTTGGCCGCGTCGCGGTCGGTGGTGCCCTGCTCGATCGCCCGGTCCCAGGCGTCCTGGGCCATGCGGGTGAACCGTTCGCACTGGTCGCTGCGGACCTGGGCCTGGGTCTCGGCGACCTGCTGGTTGATGCTCTTGCCGCCCAGCGCCGGGTTGGGCTGGTCCATCACGGCTTCCACGCTCCGGGGTGCCGATACGCTGTAGGCGACCGCCGCCGCGATCCAGACCGTGGCGACCAGGCCCAGGATTGCCTTGATGATGCTCATACGCCGCTCCCCGTGCGAGACGCACGCTGGATAGGGGAAAATGGTTAAGGCAGGCTTGCCGCTACTCGACCAGCCCGTGCTTCTTGATGCAGTGGCGCAGCTGGTCGTAGCTGAGGCCCAGCGCCCTCGCGGTCTGGCGCTGGTTCCAGCGGTGCTTGCCGAGCGCGTGTTCGAGGATCGTGCGCTCATGCGCGTCAACCGCGGCGCGCAGATCGTCGATGGCGTCGAGTTCGACCGGCACCGGCGCAGGCGCGGCAGGCCCCGTGCCGCCCGCGCGCGCCGCCTCGGCCGCGCGCGGCTGGGGCACGAACGGCTTCCACGGCGAATCGAACGGATCGAACTGGACGTGGCCGATCGGCTCGCCCCAGTGGTCCCAGCGGTAGACCGCGCGCTCGACCAGGTTGCGCAGCTCGCGCACGTTGCCCGGCCAGGCGTATTCCTCCAGCTGGCGGGCGACGTGCGGCGCGAAGCCGGGCCAGCCTTGCCACCCCAGCTCTGCCGCCATCCGCCGGCCGAAATGGTCGGCCAGCACCGCCACGTCGCCTTCGCGCACCCGCAGCGGCGGCAGGGTGATGACCTCGAAACTGAGCCGGTCGAGCAGGTCGGCCCGGAACTCGCCGCGGGCAGCCTTGGCCGGCAGGTCCTCGTTGGTGGCGGCGACGATCCGCACGTCGACCCGGATCGGCCGGCTCGAGCCGATCCGGGTCACTTCGCCATATTCGACCGCGCGCAGCAGGCGTTCCTGCGCGGCCATGCTGAGGGTGCCCAGTTCGTCGAGAAACAGGGTGCCTTTGTCGGCTTCCTCGAACCGGCCCGCGCGGGCTCTGGTAGCGCCGGTGAAGGCGCCGGCCTCGTGTCCGAACAGCTCGGCCTCGATCAGCGTTTCGGGCAAGGCGGCGCAATTGAGGGTGACAAGCGGTTCGCCCCAGCGCGGAGACAGGCGGTGCAGACGTTCGGCGATCAGTTCCTTGCCCGTGCCGCGCTCGCCGATCACCAGCACCGGGCGCGCCATCGGGGCCGCGCGGCTGGCGCGCTCCACCGCGTCGAGGAAGGCCCCGGATTGGCCAATGAACTGTTGCGCGCGCTCCATGGGCCAAGGTCTAGTGAGTTTTCCCGATTGTTGGCAATCCCCGCCATGATGTCGTTGGTCGAAAAGCGTCGAAAGCGCAGATTTTCCCCGGTTTCGCGGTTTGGCACGGGCCTTGCTGAAAGGTGAACAACGCAGGTCCGTTTCCATCGGGAGGTATCCACCATGTACGACAGCCGCTTTTTCCAGTCGAAGCTGGGCCAGGCCGCGATGGCCAGCGTGGCCGCAATGGCCGCCTTCGTGGCGCTGAGCAGCCAGCTCCAGGTCAGCCCGGCGATCGCCGCGACAATCCCGTGCGAGACGGTGGAGCTGGCATGACCCGCCCGGTCGATCACGACCCCCTCGGGCCGGAGCGCGGCGACCAGTCCCCGCAAGGCGCTCCGGCCCGCCCCTCGCGCCTCGACGCGGAAGTCGAGCGCCTGCGCCGCAGCCCCACGCCGACGCAGGATGGCCCGCCGCCCCGGGCCGGATTCCCTGACATCTCGATCAACGGAGTACCCTTGATGGGCATTTTCAGCCGCACCCGCGACATCATCGCCGCCAACTTCACCGACATGCTCGACAAGGCTGACGACCCGGCCAAGATGATCCGGATGATCATCCTCGAGATGGAGGAGACGCTGGTGGAGGTGCGCGCCAGTGCCGCCCGCACGATCGCCGACCAGAAGGAAATGCACCGCCACACGGTCAAGCTCGACAAGCTCCAGGCCGACTGGGCGGACAAGGCGCAACTGGCGCTCAGCAAGGACCGCGAGGACCTGGCCCGCGCCGCGCTGGTCGAGAAGAAGAAGGCGGCCGACATGGCCGACCAGCTCAAGGCCGAGATCGCGGTGCTCGACGACGCGCTGCGCGCCTACGAGCAGGACATCGCCAAGCTGCAGAACCGCCTGCGCGAGGCCCGCAGCCGCCAGACCGCGATCGCTGCCCGGCTGGAAAG
>ERZ1066123.454-NODE-454-length-31065-cov-11.043083_pt1 | contig 31065 bp, 26 predicted proteins | sample MGYA00382770_ERZ1066123 | MGnify/ENA primary metagenome ERZ1066123 (study PRJEB33369, sample SAMEA5778353) | biofilm metagenome | biome: Industrial cooling water; feature: Water cooling tower basin; material: Biofilm | place: United Arab Emirates | collected...
GCTCGCGGGGCAGGGGGTGGGGCTTGCGCTGAACCTCGGCGTGGCCCCCTCGTCGGTGCTGCTTCCGGCCGAGGCGATGGACTGGCTGGCCCGCACCCTCGCGCACGCGCCGGAGCCGGTGGCCGGGGCGCGGCCCCTCGGGTTCCGCCGCCCGACGCTGTCGCCCGCCGCGCGCGGGGCGCTGGCGGACCGGCTCGCGCGCGGCGCGGGACTCGCGCGGCAGGCGCTGCTGGCCGAGGCGCGCTATCCCGACGGACGGCAGGGGCACGTGATGGCGATCCTCGGGGCGGATCCGGCGGCGCAGCCCGCGCTCGCCCGCAGCCTGGCCGAGGCGATGACCTTCGCCGGCCTCGAGGATGCGATGCTCGACGTGGCCTTCCCGGATGCGGACGACGCGCTGGTCGCCCGGATGCGCCCGGTGGCGGAGGTGCTCGACCTGCCGCGGCCCGTCGCGCCGCCCGCGGCGACGGCCCCCGCCGCCCCCGGCCGCGACCCCGACCGCCCGCCGAAGCTGCGGTGACCCTGGGGTATTCCGATACCGCTTTATGAACCGCTTGATTTCTGTGGCACTTTTCCGGTGATTGCGTGCTTGACCTTGCGCGCGGAATCGCCGACACAGCCGCATCCGCGAACGGGGGCCCGGCCCCCGCCTTATCCCAGGGGTCCGACCATGAAAACCTTCACCGCCACCCCGGCGGACATCGACAAGAAGTGGATCCTCATCGACGCCGAGGGCGTCGTGCTGGGCCGCCTCGCCGCGATCGTCGCCAGCATCCTGCGCGGCAAGAACAAGCCGACCTTCACCCCGCACATGGACATGGGCGACAACGTGATCATCGTGAACGCCGACAAGGTGCAGATCACCGGCAACAAGCGCGAGGAGAAGCGCTACTACTGGCACACCGGCCATCCGGGCGGGATCAAGTTCCGCACCGCCAAGCAGGTGCTCGAGGGTGCGCATCCCGAGCGCGTCGTGACCAAGGCGGTGGAGCGGATGATCAGCCGCAACAGCCTGGGCGCGCAGCAGATGACCAACCTGCGCGTCTACGCCGGCCCCGACCACCCGCACGAGGCGCAGCAGCCCACCGTTCTCGACGTGAAGTCGATGAACCCGAAGAACCACCGGAGCGCGTGACCATGGCCGACATCAAATCCCTCGACGACCTGAAGGACGCCGTGTCGGGCACCGCCGCGGCCGAGGCGCCGGCCCAGCCCGCCGCCGCGCCGCGCGTGGCGGTCCGCGACGCGCTGGGCCGGTCCTATGCGACGGGCAAGCGCAAGAACGCGGTCGCCCGCGTCTGGATCCGGCCCGGTTCGGGCAAGGTCACGGTCAACGGGCGCGAGATGGGCACCTACTTCGCGCGCCCGGTGCTGCAGATGATCCTGCGGCAGCCCTTCCAGGTCGCGGGGGTCGACAACCAGTTCGACGTGATGGCCACCGTCGCGGGCGGCGGGCTGTCGGGGCAGGCTGGGGCCGTGAAGCACGGCATCTCCAAGGCGCTGCAGCTTTACGAGCCGGGCCTGCGCGGTGCGCTGAAGGCGGCCGGGTTCCTCACCCGCGACAGCCGGGTGGTGGAGCGGAAGAAGTACGGCAAGGCCAAGGCCCGGCGCAGCTTCCAGTTCTCCAAGCGCTGACCGCGCCGCACCGGAACCGCGAAGGCCCGCGCCCCGGCGCGGGCCTTTTCGCGTTCAGTCCTGCCAGAAGGGCTTGGCGCGTTCCGCGGCGGCGAGCCGCGGGGTCAGCCCGATGTCCCGCAGCAGATGCGCATCCAGCCGGGACAGGTCGCGCCGCAGCCGCCGGCGCGTTTCCCAGTGCAGCAGCAGCGACGCGACGGCGAAGGCCATGCGCGACAGTGGCGGCATGGGCCGGACGGGCGGGCCGAGGGCGAGGTCGCGGGGCATGGCAGACCTTTTGTATTGATACAATGTGACTTGATCCGTATGAAGAGGCTACATTGTCCTCTCTTGAGTCGCCAGCGAACACTTGTGATGAATACAAATTGGATGCCCGATCTTGCCCGCTATCCGGGGCCGAAGTTCCTGGGCCTGTCCCGCGCCTTGCGCGATGCGGTCCGCGACGGCACGCTTCAGCCCGGGACGCGCCTGCCCACCGTCCGCGACCTCGCGTTCCGTCTGGGCGCGACGCCCGGCACGGTGGCGCGCGCCTACCAGCTTGCGACGCAGGAGGGGCTTCTGGCGGCGACCGTGGGGCGCGGCACCTTCGTCGCGGCGGCGCATCCGCGGCTGGGGCCGACGCAGCCGCTGTTCAGCGACCGGCACCTGTCGGCGACGGGAACGCTCGTGGACCTGCGCGCGCCGCTCCTGCCCGAGGTGGGGCAGGCCGGGGCCTTCGCCGGGGCGCTGTCCGCGATCGCCGGCGCGATCCCGGAACGGCTGCCCCTGGGCGGCGGGACGGACTGGATCGACTACACCAGCCAGCGCGCCGAGGGGCCGCTGCGGCAGGCGGCGGCCGAGTGGCTGGCCGACCGGGCGCTCGGCCCCGTCGCCGCCGACGACGTGGCGCTGACGCAGGGGGGGCAGAACGGCATCGCGCTGGTCCTGCTCTGCTGCCTGCGCGGGGAACGCCCGGTCGTCCTGACCGAGGACCTGGCCTACCCCGGCTTCCGGCACGCCGCGCGGCTCGCGCGCGCCGAGGTCGTGGGGGTGGAGATCGACGAGCACGGGATCGTCCCCGACGCGCTGGAGGCCGCCTGTCGCCGCCACGGGCCGCAGGTCCTGTGCCTGACGGTCGACGCGCAGAACCCGACCACCGTGCGGATGCCCGGGGACCGGCGCGCGCGCGTCGTGGCCATCGCGCGCGCCTTCGACCTGCAGGTGATCGAGGACGACTGCTATTCGGTCGCCGCAGCCACGCTGCCCGCGCTGCGCGCCCTGGCGCCCGAGCGGGTCTGGCACGTCGGCGGCTGGTCCAAGACCATCTCGGCCGCGCTGCGGTTCGGCTATGTCGTCTGCCCGCCGGGGATGGGCGAGGCGCTGCGGCTCACCGCGCAGCACAGCTTCTTCGCGCTGTCGCGGCCGCTGTCGGACCTGTGCCTCCACCTCCTGTCGTCGGGGGCCGCGGCCCGGCTGCGCGCCGCCACGCAGGCCGAGATGGGGCTGCGGCTGGAGACGATGGTGGCCCGGCTCGGGGCGCGGCGGATCGGCTGGCAGCCGGGGCTGCCGTTCCTGTGGATCCCGCTGCCCTCGGGCTGGCGCGCCTCGACCTTCGCGCGCGAGGCCGAGGCGCAGGGCGTGCTTCTGCGGTCGGCGGACGAATACGCCCTGATCCACGGCCGCGCGCCCCACGCCGTGCGGCTGGCGGTCAACGGCGCGATCCCGCGCGACGACCTCGATGCGGCGGTCGGCCGGCTCGCGGCGCTTCTGGACCGCCCGCCGGCCGAGATCGCGGTGTAGCCGCCGGCTGCGGCGGCCGCGCCGGGCCAGCGGCCGGGGCTTGACGGCGGACCACCGGACCCGGCATGCTGCCCCGCAGAGCAGCAAGAAAAGAGAGCCCAAAATGGGTATGCAGGCCACCTTCCACCCCCCTCACGGGGGGGCCGACTTCCTCGCGTTCCGCAAGGGCCGCACCGGATCCACCGAAATCATCTACGACGACGGGGTCGCCCGGCGGATCGTCTGGCGCGTCGACCAGCGAAGCAGCGACGACGCCCGCCTGTCGGACGCGCTGCGCAGCGCCGTCGGGGCGCTGCGCGTCGTCCCGGCGCTGTACGACGAGCTGAAGAAACGGTCGATCGCCGTCGAACGCGTCGCGGGATAGGCCGGGGCCGCACCGGTCGCGTGGAAACTTGATCAAATCTTTTCCGTCGAGCGATCAATGGCTTGACGGTGGATCTTGATACAGGCCGGGGGCCCGGGCGCCCCGGCCGGCGCTTTGCCCCCTTTTCACGCGCGATGGCCTGTGCCAACAAAGGGTCAAGAAAAACCGACAGGGGGCGAGATGGCGAACGGATCCCGCTGGGGCCGCTTCAGGGCGTCCGAGGCCGCCTCGGGCTATGCGCTGGTCAGTCCGACGGCGATCTACGCGATCCTCCTGCTCGCCACGCCCATGGCGACGATCCTGATCTACTCGGTCATGACCAGCGCGGGCGGGGGCGTGACGCTTCCCTTCACGCTGTCGAACTACCAGGAGGTCTGGGGCGGGCGCATCTACCAGGCGGTCATGATCCGGTCGCTCTGGATCTCCACGGCGGTGACGGCGACGACGGTGCTGCTCGCCTATCCCGTCGCCTATTACGTCAGCTTCCACGTGGCGCCGTCGCGGAAGTCGCTGTGGCTGTTCCTGATCACGATCCCGTTCTGGACATCCTACGTCATCCGCGTCGCGCTGTGGCGGGTGATCCTCGGCTACGAGGGGGTGGTCGACAGCGCGCTGCTCGGCACGGGCCTCGCGGCCGAGCCGCTCAACATCCTGGCCAACGGTCCGCTGGCGATCGTCATCACGCTGGCGCATGCCTATGCGCCCTTCGCGATCCTGCCGATCTTCGTCAGCCTCGAGAAGGTCGACCGCGCGCTGCTCGAGGCGGGGCAGGATCTCGGTGAATCGCGCTGGACGACCTTCCTCCGCGTGACGCTGCCCCTGTCGATGCCGGGCGTCCTCGCGGCGGTGCTGATCGTCTTCATCCCGACGGTGGGCGACTACATCACGCCCGAGCTGATCGGCGGCGGGCGCACGCCGATGATCGCGAACCTGATCGAGAGCGAGATGCTGCGCCAGCGCGACCAGGCGGTCGGATCGGCGATCGCGGTCACGGTCATGCTCATCGTCGGCGTCATCAGCGCGGTCTTCCTGCTGCTCAACCGCCGTTTCATCGGGGGCGCGAAATGAGGGCGCCCGGGCTGCGCGCCTACGCGGTGATCTACCTCGTGTTCCTCTATGCGCCGATCATCCTGCTGCCGATCTTCGCCTTCAACGACAGCCGGGTGGTCGCCTTCCCGCTCCAGAGCTTCACGACCGGATGGTTCCGGCAGATGGCGGCCGACCAGGTGCTGCAGACCGCCGTGGGCAACAGCCTGATCATCGCCTTCTCGACCGCCACCTTCGCGACGATCCTCGGGCTGTTCGCGGCCCGGGCCTCGGTCCGCTACGCCTGGCCCGGCAAGGTGCCGGTCATGGGCCTGATCATGGTGCCGCTCGTCCTGCCCGAGATGATCGTGGCGGTGGCGCTGCTGACCGTGCTGCTGTCGATGGGCGTCTCGCTGTCGATCTTCACGATCATCCTCGGCCACGTCCTCATCTGCACGCCCTTCGCCGTGACGATCCTGTCCTCGGCGTTCCAGAGCCTCGACCGCTCGCTGGAGGAGGCGGCCTACGACCTGGGCGAGACGCCGGCCTCGACCTTCCGGCTCATCATCCTGCCGCTGGTCATGCCCGGGGTGATCGCGTCCTTCCTGATCTGCTTCACGATCTCGATCGACGAGTTCATCATGTCGAACTTCCTCGGCTCGGGCGAGCCGATCCTGTCGGTCTACATCTTCGGGAACTTCCGCTTCCCGGCGAGGGTGCCCTCGATGATGGCGCTGGGCACCGTGCTCGTGGCCGTGTCGATCACGCTGCTGATCATCGCCGAATACTTCCGCCGCCGGGGCGTCGCCCGCAGCGGAGCCAAGGATACCGGAGGCTTCCTTTGACCGCTGACAAGCCCACGATGATCGAGTTCCGCGACGTCCACAAGTACTACGGCGACTACCACGCGCTGCGGGGGATCAACGCGACGATCCGGGCGGGCGAGTTCTTCTCGCTGCTGGGGCCGTCGGGCTGCGGGAAGACGACGCTGCTGCGGACCATCGCGGGGTTCGAGGGGATCTCGTCCGGTGCCGTCCTGATTGACGGCCGCGACATGGAGGGCGTGCCCGCCAACGTCCGCCCGACCAACATGGTCTTCCAGAGCTACGCGATCTTCCCGCACCTGACGGTGGAGGAGAACGTGGGCTTCGGCCTGCGCCGCGACCCGCGGTCCAAGGCCGACAAGGCCCGCGCGGTGGGCGACGCGCTGACCATGGTCGGCCTCGCGGGCTTCGGGAAGCGCGCGGCGCACGCGCTGTCGGGCGGCCAGCGTCAGCGCGTGGCGCTGGCGCGCGCCCTGATCCTGAAGCCCAAGGTGCTGCTGCTCGACGAGCCGCTCTCCGCTCTCGACAAGAAGATGCGCGAGAACATGCAGGTGGAGCTCATCAAGCTCCAGCGGCAGGTCGGGATCACCTTCATCCTGGTCACCCACGACCAGGAGGAGGCGCTTGTCATGTCGGACCGGGTCGCCGTCATGTTCGAGGGCGAGATCGCGCAGCTCGCCGACCCCGAGACGCTCTACCGCCGCCCGAACAGCCGCAAGGTCGCGGACTTCATCGGCACCATGAACTTCATGCCGGGGCGCATCCTCTCCGAAGCCGGCGGCCGCGTCGAGGTGGAGGCGATGGGCTTCGGCCGGGTCACGCTCGACCAGACGCAGGTGATGGGGGCGGGCACCGGCGAGGTCGCGGTCGGCTTCCGGCCCGAGACGCTGACGATCCTGTTCGACGGCCAGGCCCCGCAGGACCGCCACAGCACCGCCACGGTCGAGGAGGTCGTCTACTACGGCGACATGACCTACTACGACGTGCGGCTGGAGGGCGCCGACCACACCGTGCGCCTGTCGATGCGCAACGTCTTCGGCCGCCCCGTGCTCGACATCGGGACGAAGGCGCAGGTGGCCTGGGCCCCCGGCGCGCTGGTGCTGTTCCGCTAGCGGTCCGGCGGCAGAAGCCCGAGCCCGCGCAGGTAGATTCCGATCCCGGCCTCCAGCAGGTCCTCGGCGGCGAAGGGGCCGCGCGCGCCCGGCGCGCCGCGCGCGAACAGCTCCACGATGCCGTGGCTGAGCGCCCAGACATGGGCGGAGAACATCGACGGCGGCGGCCGGCGCGCGGGGTCGAGCTGGAGCGAGAGCCGCTCGGCGCTCCGCTCCAGCACGGCGCGCGCGCGGGTCGCGACCTGGGCCAGATCGGGGTGGTCGCCGTGGTTCAGCCCGCTCTCGAACATCGCGGTGTAGTGGCCGGGATACCGGCGGGCGAAGGCGAGGTAGGCGCGCCCCGTCGCCTCGAAGGCCGCGAGCGCGGAGGGCCTTCCGTCGTTGTCCGCGAACGCCATCAGCGCGGCGAAGATGTCGAAGCCCTGGCGCGCCACCTCGGCCAGAAGGTCGTCGCGGCCCGCGAAGTGCCGGTAGACGGCCGCCGGGGTGACCTCGGCGGCCTTCGCGGCCTCGGACAGGGTGAAGCCCTGCGGGCCGTGCTCGGCGATCAGCGACAGCGCGGCCTCGACCAGCGCCTGGCGCAGGTTGCCGTGGTGGTAGCCGCGCTTGACCATGCGCTCAGTCGCCCGTCCAGAGGTCGGGGCCTCCGCAGATGGCGGCGTCGGGCGTCCCGATGGCCGCATGGTCGCGCCCCTTGAAGTCGATCGTCAGCAGCACGGTCTGGATCGCCGCGATCCGCGCGCGCTTCTTGTCGTCGGACCGGATCACCGTCCACGGGGCCGCGGCGCAATGGCTGCGCCGGAACGTCTCGGCGATGGCGCGGGTGTAGTCGTCCCATTTCCCCAGCCCGTCGATGTCGACCGGGCTGAGCTTCCACTGCTTCAGCGGATCCCGCTCGCGCGCGAGGAACCGCCGAAGCTGCTCGGCGCGCCCCACGTCGAGCCAGAGCTTGATGAGGTGGACGCCGTCCTGCGCCAGCATCCGCTCGAACTCGGGAAGCTGCTGGAAGAACGATTCCTTCTGCGCGTCGGTGCAGAAGCCGAAGACCGGCTCCACCAGCCCGCGGTTGTACCAGCTGCGGTCGAACATCGCGATTTCGCCCGCGGCGGGCAGCCAGTCGACGTAGCGCTGGAAGTACCATTGCCCCGCCTCGCGGTCCGAGGGCTTGGCCAGGGCCACGACGTTGGCCACCCGCGGGTTCAGGTTCTCGCGCATCGCGCCGATCGTGCCGCCCTTGCCGGCGGCGTCGCGCCCCTCGAACACGACGACGACGCGCTTGCCCGTCGCCTTCACGTCGGCCTGGAGCCGGACCAGCTGGAGCTGCAGCCCCTCCATCCGCGCGTCGTAGTCCTTGCCCGACATCTCCTCGCGGTAGGGGTAGGACGGGGACAGGATGTCGTCCTTGCCGCCGTCCTCGATGGCGCGGCGGATGGCCTTGGGCGCGCCCTTCCGGGCGTAGTCGCTGATCGCGCCGTCGAAGGGCAGGGTCATGGTGGCCTCCGTTCCCGAATGCCGCAGTATGGCGGGGGCCGCGCCGCGCCGCAATCAGCGCGCCGCGATGCGGTCCACCGCCGCGGCGACGAGGCCCGGATGCAGGTGCTGCGGCATGTGCCCCGCCCCGGGGATGAGCGTGAGGGTCGCATCGGGCAGCAGGCGCGCCAGCGGCACCGCATGGACCACCGCCCAGACGATGCGGTCCTCGGTGCCGTGGATCAGCTCCACCGGCAGGCTGAGCGTGGGGTAGCGGTCCTTCATCGCGGTGACGAAGCGCTTGAGAGCGCCGACCTGCCGGGCGTTGTCGCGGATCGCGGCGCGGCGCAGGATCAGCGGCACGCCGATGCGGTCGGCATAGCCCTCGGGCGCCGCCTCGGGGCGGAACACGCCGTCGATCGCGGCCTTGGCGGCGGGGTAGGGGTACCAGGCCGCGACCAGCGGCACGGCCGTCCAGCGGGCCAGCGGGTTCGCCGCCACCTCGTACCACCAGCCGAGGCCCCGGCCGGGCCAGGGCATCGTCGCCCCCGCCACGATCACGACGCCACGGACCGCGTCCGGCGCGTCCAGCGCCCAGGCCATCGCCACCGCGCCGCCGTAGCTTTGCCCCAGCACGATCGGGCGGTCGGCCCCGAGCCGTTCCGCGGCCTTTCGCAGATGCGCGGCCTGCGCGGCGGGGTCGAGCCCGGCGTCCCCGAGGCTGTCGGAATGACCGAGGCCGGGGCGGTCGAAGACGATCACGCGGTAGCGGCCGGCGAGCATCGGCGCGAGCGCGGTCGTGAAGTCGCGCGTCCCGCCGTTGGCGCCGTGGATCAGCACGAGGTCGGGGCCGGACCCCGTCACGACCGCATGGACGCGCCGCCCGTCCACCGTCACGAACCGCCCCTCGGGCGGGAAGGCACGGGCGGCGGCGGCCTCGCGCGCCGCGGCGCGCCGGTCGGTCGCGACGGCCAGCACCACCAGCGCGAGCAGGAGCAGGCTAAGCGCCGATTGCGCGGATGTCATAGGGCGTCGTCTGGTAGATCTCGTTGATCCAGTTGCCGTAGAGCAGGTGCGCGTGGCTGCGCCAGCGGTTGAGCGGCGGACGCGCGGGATCGTCGTCGGGAAAGTAGTTGCGCGGCACGCCGATGGGCAGGCCCCTGGCCCGGTCGCGGTCGTATTCCTCGCCGAGGTTGCCCGAGTCGTACTCGAGGTGGTTCACGATGTAGGTCGCGCGGTGGCCCGCGTCGGCCACGAGGCAGGGGCCGCAGTCGTCCGAGGTGAGCAGGACGGGCAGGCCCGCGCGGTCGAGGTCGGCCTGCCGCCATTCGGTCCAGCGGCTGACGGGCATCACGAACTCGTCCGAGAACCCGCGCAGCAGCGGCTCGGAGGGGGCGAGGTTGCGGTGGCGGAAGCAGCCGAAGGCCTTTGCCCCCAGCGGGTGCTTCGGCACGCCGTGGAAGTGCCAGGCCAGCGCCATGCCGCCCCAGCAGACGCCGAAGGTCGCGTGGACGTGCGTCTGCGTCCAGTCCATCAGGCGGCGCAGCTCGTCCCAGTAGGTGACGGCCTCGAAGTCCAGATGCTCGACCGGGGCGCCGGTGACGATCAGGCCGTCGAACTTCTCGCCCGAGGCCAGCACCTCCGAAAAGGGGCGGTAGAACGCGGCCATGTGCGCGGCGGCGGTGGTCCTCGTCTGGTGCTCGGTCATGCGGATGAGCGACAGGTCGATCTGGATCGGGGTGGCGCCGATCAGCCGGGCGAACTGGTTCTCGGTCTGGATCTTCTTCGGCATCAGGTTCAGCAGCGCGATGCGGAGCGGGCGGATGTCCTGCCGCGCGGCGCGGTCGGGGGTCATCACCATCACGCCCTCGGACCGCAGCACCTCGAAGGCGGGCAGGGTGGCGGGCAGGGTGATCGGCATCGCGGGGCTCCGGTCCGGGCGGACGGCCTTCTAGGCCGCGCCCGCGCGCTTGTCGAGGGCGCGCGCCACCAGCGCGGCGAAGCCGGCCGCGTCGCGGACCTGCGCCACGTCCCCGGCCTCGAGCGTGATCCCCCGGCGCGCCATCGCCGCGTAGCGCGGCTGCCGGTGGTCGAGCACGCGCGCGTAGGCGAAGCGCAGGAAGGCGTCCGGGTCGACGCGGTCCCCGGGCAGGCCCTGGTCCTCGAGGAAGGCGGCCCAGGTGCGCGCGAGGAACGCGGGCCGGTAGTACATCGGCTTCGGGGCGCGGTCGAAGCGGTCGATCAGCGCGTCCCGGTGCGCGTCGGTGCCCCTGATCCAGATCATCAGGACGCATCCCGCCAGCGCGCCGAGCACCGGGTCGTCGGGGTCGTCGGGGTCCACCACCTCGCAGATCGACCCGCCGCTGTCGCACACGAAGTTGGCGTAGCCGTAGATGTCGTGGGCGCGGTCGATGAACTGCGCGGTGTCCATCAGCGCCGCGGTCTCGGCCACGCGATGCTGGTCCTGCCGGCGGGCGTAGTCGGCCATGGGGATGCCGCCCCGGGCGGGATCGCCCGGCTTGCCGAGGTAGGTGGAGAGGGGCGCGAGGTTGTCGAAGGTGATGTTCGAGGCGATGTAGACGCTGTCGGTCAGCAGCAGCGCGCGCAGGAAGGGCACCTTCATCGCCTCGCGCTTGAAGTTGTCGGCGATGTGCTCGCCCATGTAGCGGGTGCCGATGCGGTAGTCGACCGAGTAGTGGAACCAGTCCCCGGCCCCGCGCAGCAGCGTGGCGATGTGGGTCTTGCCAAGGCCCGACATGCCGAACAGCAGCACGCGCTTGCGCGGCGCCGCCATCCAGTCCGCCCCCGTCCGGTAGATCATCGCCGCCCCCCGCCGCCCGTCCCGGTGGTAGCCGGTGGCGGGGGCGGATTCACGCGGAAAATGCCGTCAGAACGTGAAGGCGACCGACAGGCCCGCGCCGATCGCCTCGTTGTCGCGGAAGTCCGACAGCGGACTGCCCTCGGGCAGCGGCGCGAAGGCGCGCGTCCGGATCGAGTCGAAGCGCGTGTAGGACAGCGCGCCCGTCACCTTGACCGGTCCCTGCGTGTAGGTCAGCCCGAGCCCGAGCCCGGTGTAGCCGTCGACCGGCGAGAGGTTGCTCGCAAGCCCGCCCATGCCGCCGTTGCGGGTCAGCCGCACCGCCCCCGACCAGGTGTCCGAGAACCTGCGGCCGAGCCCCAGCGTCGCCGTCACCGTGTCGCCGTCGTAGGCGACGAGCGCCTCGCCCGTGGCGGCCAGCAGGCCCGGGGGCGCGATCTCGAAGGCCGACCAGTCGCGCCATCGCAGCGACCCGAAGAGGAGCGTGTCCCCGGCGACGCCGGTCTGCGCGTTCAGCGTGAGCGCCTGGGGAACCTCGGTCGTGAAGGGGGCCGTGGGCTGCCCGTTCTCCAGCGCGCGGAACCGGTGGCGGATCGCCGATTCGTAGGTGACCGACAGGCGCATCGCGATCGCCGGGCGCTCGAAGGCGGCACCGACCAGCAGGCCCATGTCGGTCGGCCGGTCGCTGGCGACGGTGTATCCGGTCGAAAGCGCGGCGACCCCCTTGCCCCGCTGCGCGCGAAGCCCGCCGTAGACGCTCCAGGCCGGGTCGATCCGGTACTTCAGCACCGCCGTGGCCGCCTCCGACGTGACGCGCGCGCGCGTGCCGGCCAGGATGTAGCCCGTGCCGGACGGATAGGCGATGTCGGCCCCGACCGGCGAGTCGACCACCAGCGCGAGGTCCAGGCGGTCGGACAGCGCCACCTTGAGCGCCAGCGCGGCAAGGGTGGGGTCGGCGGCCACGTCGCCCGAAGCCGCCCCTTCGGGCGAGACGCCGATCCCCGGCACCGGGATCGCCACGGCCTGCCTGCCCCGGACGTCCGGGGTCGCGCGGCCCAGCGAGAACTCGGCGTAGCCGCCCGGCTCGAACAGGATGCCGACCGGGAAGACCGTCTGCTCGATCCCGCCGGCCGCCGCACCGCCGGCTGCCAGAACCGCGGCACCCGCCGCCGCCCACGTCCTCATCCCATCGCCCCGCCACGCTGACGCGGGGCCGATCCCCGATCACGCGCCGACGCTAGGGACCGCTTCGCGCGGGGTCAATGCGGCCCGGCCCCCGCCTTCGCGCGGAAGGCGAGTCCGTGGCCCGTTTGCGTCATCCGGGGTGGACGATCACCTTGATCTCGCCTGGCCCCGGATTCGCGGCGATGACGCGCGCGGCCTCCTCCAGCCCGACGCGGCGGGTGATCAGCGGGGCGGGGTCGACGCGCCCCTCGGCGATCAGCGCGGCCGCGCGGCCCTGCGTGAAGGGATTGACGAAGGCCGTCAGGAGCGAGACCTCGCGGAACAGCAGGTCGAAGGGCTCGATCTCCACCCGCGCGCCCTGCGCGAGCACGCCCACGATCACCACGCGCCCGCCGCGCGCGGCAAGGCGCGGCGCGTCACGGACGGTGGCGGCAACGCCCGCGCATTCGAGCACCACGTCCGCGCCGAAGGGCCAAACGGCCAGAGCGTCCTCGACCGTCGCGGCGGCGTGGGCGGCCCCCGTCGCGAGCGCCACCCCGCGCTTGGCGGCCTGCCGGGTGATGGTCAGAACGTCGGCCCCGCCGAGCCGGGCGAGCTGCTGGCACAGCAGGCCGATGACCCCCCCGCCCAGCACCGCGACCCGCATCCCGGGCCGGACCGCGGCCACGTCGAGCGCGTGCACGCAGCAGGCGAGCGGCTCGCAGAAGGCGCCGTGGTCGGGGTCCATCGCGGCGGGCAGGGGCAGCGCGCGATGCGCGGGGATCGCCGCCAGGTCCGCGAAGCCGCCGTCCCGGTGGATCCCCACCGCGCGCAGGTTCAGGCAGAGGTTCACGCGCCCCGCGAGGCAGGGGGGGCAGGCGCCGCAGGCGATGTTGGGGTCGCAGGTCACCCGCGTGCCGACCGCCGGCCCTGCGGTCCCGGGGCCGAGCGCCGCGACGGTGCCGCAGAACTCGTGCCCGAGGATGACCGGGGGCGTGCAGGGGAACTCGCCGCGCGCGAGATGCCGGTCGGTCCCGCAGATGCCTGCCGCCTCGACCCGGACGAGAAGCTCGCCCGGACCCGGTTCCGGCTCGGGCGGCGCGGACAGCCGCAGGTCGTCGATCCCGAACAGCCTGACCGCGCGCATCCCGTCGCTCCGCCTCCGTGCGGGGCGACGATGGCATGGTGCGCGCGATCGCGCCAGAGGACCGATCGGGCACCCTGCCATGCCCCGCCGTCGGGGCGTGTCAGTCTCGGCCGGCCCAGGGCGGGGGACCGCGATCCGGGCGGATCACCGTCACGGCGCCGTCCGCGCGGGTGAACCGGCGCGCGTCGAAGTCGTCATCGTCAAGTTCGCCCACCACCGTCAGCCGCTCGCCGGGCACGAAGTCGTAGGCGCGGAACCAGCGCGGCCCGGTCTCCACCAGGACCTCGCCCGTGCCGTCGCGCAGGACGAAGGTGTTCCCGAAGACCTGCGCGACCTCGCCCGCGATCGTCACGGCATCGGTCGACGCGAGGCTGCCGATTGGTGTCTGGGCCACGGCGACGGCGGTCGAAAGCAGGACCGCAAGCGCCGAGGCTCCCGCAATGCGTTTCATCACGAGGCTCCCTCCGTTGGTCAGGCCCGGTACGTCGGAAGGCCCGCCGAGGTTTGCAAGGCGGTCCTCCGGCGGTCGAGGGCGGCGGATGGCCGGGCGGCAGGATCACGCCGATCGCGGCCGCGCCGCGCGCGTCCCCGCATCCTGCGGCGGGGACAGGACGGGACCGGGCCCGGTCACTCCCACTCGATTGTTCAATCTATGCCTAACATATTGATCTGATTGTCGTTTTCTGCCGACTTTGCTCATGGTCGCCGACCCCAAGGCCGTCAAAATGCTACGCTTTTGATTTCATTAAAAAAATGCCAAAAAAATATTTTTTGTGGTTTCGGAATCTATCGGCGTCATTTGCCGTCAGATTGCACTTCCAACTGTCCCTGCGAGCGCCAAAACCGCGGACAAAAAGTACCGTCATATTTCGTCAGTATCAGATTTGCACTGCCCGCGCGAGGCCCGGACTCATGCCTTGACCTCCGCTAGGCTCCCTCGTCGCGATCGATTGCCCCTGTCCAAACCCGCACCCTCGGCAGTTGAGTTCAACTGGTGCGTAGGCATGCTACCTGACCTCCCATGCTGTCGATACGAAGTTCGACATGGCTAGACTGAGAAAGAAGATAGGAAATGGATCCGCCAAGAACGAAGGGGAACATCACAGGGCTCGACTCCAGCCCTGAAGTTGAGAGTTGGCGGCCCGCATACCTCAAAGATGCTTCTGCGAGCCAGGTGGCCACTCGCGAGCCATGGAGGTTCATCGCCTTCTGACGCAGGATCCTCTGACCATTTTCGAGGCGTTCAACAGCTCCCCAACTGGCCTGAGACTGCAGTACCATGTTCGTCATGCGGCGAGTGCCTTCACGTTCTCCATAGATCTCGGCCATCCGCCGATGAACCTCTGCGGATGTACAATCGCCTTGAAGCGTCGTTAATCTACCCACAATTTCCGCCACTCGTCCGAAGAATGGATATGTGGCAAGCGCCATACCCCAAGTCAGTGCCGGCACCGTGGTGTCGGGTGCGCCACAGTAAATTTCTACGCCTCGGTCCGCAAAATCGACCAGGTCCGCTCGAGGCTCCAGCCAAAGACGATTGAGCACCGTCCTGGTTTTCTTCTTGGCCGCTTGACCAGTGTGCGATGAGTCCAGCACCTCATTCAGCTCATTGAGAACGGCCTTGCCGGCCCTAATACGGAGCGCGATTGCGGCCCATTCCAGTTGGATGAATCGGTCAAAACCGATTTGCGGGGACGGCGAGTTCATGGAGATTTTCTCGAGATTCTAACGAAGGGGACAATTATCTCCTCAACTGAGGCTCCCCCGTGCGCAACTATTTGCTCCCCTATGGTGACGAATGCTCCACGCGATTCCGCATATAGCGGCAAGAAATCCAGCGGCAGGCCAGGACTATCGAACCGGAAAGCGGCAAATTCTGGCGGCACTGATGCCGCTAGGGTTTCATTGCGATAAGTGCGAACTCTCTCACCCCTTAACTCAGACACAACGCCTTGACTAAGCCGGCCAATGCCTTCTGCGTCGACGTTGCCATGGTCCGCGGTAAGGTAGATCTGGTACCCGTGTTCCATCAAAAGCAGGAGCAGCTTTTCAACAAAACCAGTCTCGCACCACGCATTAATCTGCCCAACGATGCCTCGCTTTCCAAGCATTGCGCCGTGAACAATTTCATCGATCATGTCGACGACTATGCCGGCAACCTTGGTCGTTGGATTGGCTATCGCCTCCTCAAGCGCGGCCAGCTGCTCCGTCCGCTTCAAGCCTTTCTGGTAAACGATCTCCGACTTACGAAGGCCGTTCTCCAGCCAGAAGCGAGCCCATAAAGATGGCTCCTGCGACGTGGTATCGATCGAGTTCGAAAACTCGCGAGGCTTGAGACCTGAAAACAAAGCCTGCCGTGAGACAGACGTCAGCGTGGGCAACCATGCGAAGCATCCTCCTTCATCTGCCGAAAAATCAGGTACGGTTGCCGCTAGGTGCTCACGAATTTGGATCCACTGATCCATTGCCAAGCCATCGAATACAAGAAGAGCAACACGTTCCTCGCCGGCGCTCCGACGTAATGCCAGATAGCGAGGAACATGGTGGACCATCACTGGCCCCTTCGCGGCTGGAAGAGACGGCAAATCCGCGAAATGCTGGAACAGCCAGGCCATTAAACGCTCGTCCGCGTCGCGCTGAAGCGCACGGACCTGCTGCTGTAGCGGCTCGGCAATTCCCGCGCTCAACCCATTGAACCGTGCGATGACTTCGCCGAGCCGGCGCGCCAACTCAACCCAGTCGCGATGTGATGAATGGCTCGTAGGCATATCAGCCGCGATCTTCTTCACACCTTCGGATACAAGGTTGCCGAGCGCGTTGAGATCTTCGACCAGCCCTACCTTCACCCATCGCGGCAAGTCAGTCAGGGAGCCTTCCACACTGACAGGTTGAAGAGCTCCTTCTAGGAACATCGTGTCGATGATGACCCTCACATCGGGATGCTCAAAGGGGATCGATACCGCCTGAAGCACCGCTGAGGCCCCATCATTCGACGCGCGACCGTTCTGGATTCCGTACTTCGACAAGAAGTGGCTCCACGCCTCCTGCACGGCGCGCACCATGTAGCTTTTGGACGAGAGCAGCTCTGCAATTGGCAGGTCTGCCAGTGGAGTGTCCTTCAATACTGCAGCAACATGCTTCGCGAGCAGCTCTGGTAGTCCGGCTCCACGAAAATGAAGCCGCAAGACCTCTCGCCAGAAGTCCTCGGGCCGGCTGAGAAGGTAAGGGCTTATGCGGAAGATGTGAGTGAGTATGAAGTCTTTGGTCGCGCCGTCTCCGAGCGGCTGAGTGACGTGCTTATTCTGCGCTACAAACAGGGCTTCATGGTGCTCTGAGTCCACATCCCGAATTACGCTGTAGCTCAGCCTCGGAAATAGGTCGGCCAAGCTCAAGCTGACCTGTCGGCCCATGCGTACATAGTCCCAGGGCAGCGAGTTCAGATCTGTTCCACGCAGCTGTAGAACGAGCGCCTTCGATGACCCCTCCTCCCCACGATCCCATGCGGCTCGGTAGCGTTCTTCGTACTCAATTCTGAAAGCAACGGAGTCTTCGAATGGCAGCACCTCGAAGCCCCTTTCCCGAAGGCTGTGAAGAATGCGCTCATCCAGTAGAAGATCGTCAGGATCGCAGGCGATCCAGAAGCGGGAAATATCGGCAGGAAACGCCTGCAGTATTCGATCGATCCAGACGCTCATGATGCACCTGGTGCCGCTTCACCGACGCGCAGCAAAAGGACGGCATGGAGGTCGGGCGTGTATTCCTCCGCAGCATCAAGCTGCGCCATCCGGGCGTCATGGTCGGAGCGAAGACGCTTACGACGATAGTCCCGGACGGTCTGCAGACCGACCCGACCGATGGCCTGGTATCGGGCATCGTAGGCGAACTTGGCGCGTTCGCGCTCTTCGCGGACTCGGGCCCTGTGCTCCTCAACCAGATTCGTAAACATCCGCTCACCTTGGGCGAGTGCGGCATTCCTTGACCGATCGAAACCGCCATCGGCATCACCTGCTGCGACTGCTCCGACCCGCTCTACATGCTCTGTTAACAGAAGATCCCAGACCCGCTTTGCTGTCGGCAAGAACGTCCGTCCTTCGTCGTTGACGAACACGGACAGGAAACGCCGCCGGCTGAAGTCATCGGCCGACAGGCTAATTTCCCAAAGCGACCATACGCCTCGAACAGCCTCTGGAAGTCCTGCAACGCGGACTATCGGCAAAGGCTGACCCGACACGCAACGCGGCAGATCGCTGATCACCGCCCGAGCGCGTCGATCTTCGAGCGTCACCCATTCGGCGTCAGGTCGTTCTGCAGCGGTTCTTGCGTCGAAGCAGACACTGGCTGACTCGCTGCCGTCCGGCCAACGCACCCGCCATGCTTCGCCTTCCTTGACAGCTAGCCCGCCGCGCGCGGGCAACCCGTTTGTGATTGCCCGCTCCAGCCAGAACTGCGCCGGGTGGTCGCGCCATTTGCGGGCATCGTCCGCATCGAGTTCGTGGCCGTCGGACAAGAGCTCGCTGCTCTTGCGGCCTTCGGCGATCGTTGATCGAAGTTGGGATACGACCGTGTCGCACTCGCTTTCGATGGCGTCGGGGTTCTGCAATCCTTGGATGAACAGCTCGTCGAACAGAGGCTCTGTCTCTACCGAGTCCATCACATCAGAGGCTTTATCGACGCCGAACTCTTCGGCAATGATGGCAAGCTTGGCTTCAAGGACCTCGCGGACACGATGCTCGACGGTGTCCTCAAGTACGAAGTTGATCGCGCGCACGATGTGCGGCTGCCCGATACGGTCGACACGGCCGATGCGCTGTTCGACCCGCATGGGATTCCACGGCATGTCGAAGTTGACGATCACGTGGCAGAACTGAAGGTTCAGGCCCTCGCCGCCGGCGTCGGTAGAGACTAGGATCCGGACATCGCGGGAGAAGGTCCCTTGAGCTCGCGCGCGAGCTTCGAGGTCCATGCTCCCGTTCAATGTCGCAACGGAGAACCCGCGGCTTTCGAGAAACTCGGCCAGCATCGCCTGCGTCGGCACGAACTCGGTGAAAACCAGAACCTTTAGCTCTGGATCGTTTTCCTCCTGCTGCAGCTTGTATATCAGCTCCAGCAGCGCTTCAGCCTTGGCGTCAGTGCCCTGCGCCTCGGTGGATCGGGCTAGGTCGAGCAGCGTGTCGACTTCCGCCTTCTCCATCTCCCAACCTTTCGTCTGGATCGCCAAATCGACCTGCGATTGACCGTCCGGGTCTGCCCATTCATCGACATCGGCCGTATCGAAGAGCGACGGCTGTAGCTGCGGTTGGTCCAGCAAGGCCTGCCGCTTTTCGAGCGTCGTGCGGATCGCCGCCGTGCTGGAAGTCACCAACCGCTGCATCAGGATCATCAGGAAGCCGATGTGCCGTTGCTTCGCGGCCATGGCCTGGTTGTATCCGTGCCGCACATAATCCGTGACCGCCTCATACAGCTTCTGCTGCGCCGCATGCCGGTCCTGCCAGGCAACGGGCTGTAGCCGGGTCATGCGTGGCTTGAACAGCGGCTTGCCTTCCGCATCGATCGCCAGGCGCTTCTCTGTGCGAACCACGAAGGGGCGAACGCGGTCGCTCGTAACGCTGCTCTCATCCGGGAAGGAATCACGGTCGATTAGCTGAAGCAGGCGGTGGAACTGGTCGGTCTTCCCTTGGTGCGGCGTCGCTGAAAGGAGAAGCAGGTACGGTGCCGCTTCGGCCAACGCGGCGCCCAACTTGTACCGCGCAACCTGATCCGTGCTTCCGCCCATGCGGTGGGCTTCGTCGATAATCACGAGATCCCAAGACGCCGATATCAGATCCTCGAATCGCTCCCGGTTGTAGGTGGTGAGCTGCTCCAGGCTCCAGCCACGGCGTCCTTCAAGAGGCTTCACGGAATCGAGCGAACAGATCACCTGGTCATGCAGTCGCCAGAGATTCTCCTCGTCATTCCGCCATTGGCGGAAGGCGGAAAGCTCGGCCGGTTCGATGAACTGGAATTGCTCGCCGAAATGCAGGCGCATTTCCGCCTGCCACTGCCGGACGAGCCCCTTGGGTGCCACCACAAGGATTCGCTTGGCCATGCCGCGAAGCTTCAGCTCGCGCAGGATCAGCCCCGCTTCAATCGTCTTGCCGAGCCCGACTTCGTCCGCCAGTAGATAGCGGATCCGATCGCGGCTCATCGCCCGGTTCAGCGCGTAAAGCTGGTGCGGCAGCGGCACGACGCTCGACTGGATCGGTGCCAGCAGGAGGTTATCCTCCAGCGCGTCCAGCAGCTTTGCCGCCGCCGCCGTGTGCAGAATGTGCTCGACCGTGGGCTGGACGGAATCCAGCGCCTTCAGTTCAGACGCGCGGGCGCGGACGACGGCATCCTTGCCAGGGAGCCAGATGCGATACGTGGTTTCGCCCCAGATTTCCTCCCGGTCCACGACACGGCACGGTGCGGCATGGCGATCATGCCAGCACCATTCGCCAATGCCGTATTCGGGGCGCCCACGCGTCACGCATTGGCCTCCATGCGCGTCAGCGCACTGTCGTACCAGAACAGGAGCTTCTCATCCTCTTGTAGCGCCTCCTCGGGAACCTTCTGGGCGATCGCAATGATCGTCTTGAAATCCCGTGCGGCCCATGAAGATTTGAAGCCCGCGCGAAGCACTTCGAGCCGGAACTCCTTCAGCCGCCGACCGGGTGCTGTCCGATAGCTATCAAACTCCTTCAGCAGCGCCTTCTCGCGCTTCTTCTCCAGGTCCTGAGCCTTGGTCGGATCGGGGACGAACCACCGGTCCTTTGCCTTCGCCTTCAGGCGCGGATCTGACTTCTCGAGGTTCCGCAGGTCGTGGAAGTTCGTCGACAGGTAGTTATGGATCTGACTCGGCACATCGCTGGAAGCGTCATAGCGCAGGAAATTGTCTTCCAGCAGCGCCGACAGTTCCGGCCTGGTCTCGTGCTTCTTCCAGCCGGCGCCCAATTGCGTCGTAAACTCGGGGTGCACCTCTTGATAAGTTGAGGGGCGCTTGCGAAGGAAGTCAGTCAGCCAATCGATGGCGCTGCGCTCGTCGGCTACGAACATTTCAATCTGCGGAGCTTGCGCCGCCTGAGCACGTTTACGGTCGTATTCAGTGACCTGCTCGGGCAGGAAAACCATGCCGTCGCGCTCGGGGAAGCGACTGCGTAAGCCGTCAAGGAATTCTTCGGTCGAAAGCGGCACAGGCACGTCGTGGCGTACGAACCATGCGACCATCCGATCATACACCCGGCGAGGATCGCGCTCGACGACAAACTCCAATATTCCGCCTTTCGACTTGGAAACGGGTAGCTGACGCAGATGTGTCTGAACAAAGTCCCACGCAGACTCTGGTGCAGCGCCTCGGTCAGCAAGCCGCTGCTCAAGCCCGCCATTCGGCTTATATGCTGAGATAACGAGGTCCTGCTTCACCGCGTTCGTCGAAGTTACTTGCTTGAAGCTACCCTGCTTCTTATCGAGCGCCGTTACTTCAGCGACGACGAATCCCGCTTGCTGTAACGCAAGCTGAATTGCATTCCATACAGATGCTCGACTGTTTGAAAAAACGACAGTCATCCATCTACCTGGCTTCAGTACTCTATAGTACTCGGAAAATGCCATTCTGATGAGCGATTGGTATTCGTGTAGACCTTTATCCCTCACACGATCGATGATCGCCTCTGATCCGACGTCGGTGAAAACACGGTGCCAAGACTCAATAATCTGATTTAGGTCGGCATAGTAGATGTTCTCGCCGAATGGTGGATCTGTGAAAACATAGTCAATACTACAATCTGGGATTTTTATATTCGCTGCAGTGCCGGTAGAAATTATGCAGCTGGATGCTACTGCATGTTTATGGCTAAAAGCAGAAATTAGTCGCTTCAGCTTGTTATCATACGCCTTGAATGGATCTGCTTCGGCTATCTGTGACGGTACATAGAATACTCCCGTCAGCGGATTGTAAGGGAAGGAAACCTCAGGCCTGTATCGGTTCAGAATAGACATGTTAGTAAAGTGACTATCCAGCCAAAATTTCAGAAGATTTCGGATTCTGGAATCAACTTCCTTATTCGCTTCCTCCCAAAATGCCGACAAAACATGAGCTTCCCTAGGAAGGTACATATGATGTACACTTTTCGTGTTTGTCGTTTTCATGCGGCCTACGCGCGTCATTTGACAGTCGGGCAGCTCATGCGTTGGAAGATTAGACGGCAACCCAAGATTAGCCGCACGATTTATCAGCTCGACATCATCGGTATCTGGCCGTTTTTCAAATGACTTCCGTCCAATAGAATATTTTATTAAAACAGGCACTCTCTTTGGTCGGCGGTCAGCGACCCCTCTCGGGGTATCGAAAAATGTCTCAAATACCAGCTCCATGTTTTCTTTTGTTGCAATTGCCGAGCAATGCGGGCATTCAATTTCCTTTGAAACTTCTTTTGTCTCTGGATCAAAGGCTTCATCAAAAAACACTACCTCTCCTGCGCAATTGTTGCAGTTGAATACCTCACTCCAAACTGTGAAGTCGATCTGACCAATCGTCTTCCCATCTATATGTTTCGTTTTAAACATCCAGCCGAACCGTTCACGGACCTTGTTCAAAATTTCGTTCGCGCGCCGTTCGAAATATGCAACGTCGAACGGGAAATTTAGGCCTGCGGCGATTGAAGTGGCTGCCGGGGACAACTCATTTATGATCGCCCTTCTCGCCCCCCACTTTGGTGAATCGAAGCCTGCTTTCTTCCATTCAGACTCAAGTTCGCCGCGGTAGTCTGAAGGCGCAACGCCACACCATTGAGCTGCAATACCTGTCATTCCGGACCCACCAAACCCGTCCAGAATGATATCGCCCGGTTTGGTGAAGTATAGAATTGACGGGACTATTGCGAGGTGAGGTACTTTCGTATGGTACGAATGCGCCTTGTAAATCGGATCGGACTTTCCTTCGGAAACATCCACCGCCATGGGTTCGCGAGAATACTTTTCACTCGGATCGTAAGGCTGACCATACTGTGATATGAAATCTGCCAGCCAAGGGTTGGGGCATGCTGTGTAGTACGGCGGGTCTGACATCGCCAGGATCGCTTCGTCCGTCCCGTTCGGAAAGCCTTCCTGCTCTCGGAAAGCTGGATCCTTTAGTTTTTCGGCTAGTAGCGTGAGAAAATGCTCACGGCGCGCCTGATCGCTAGCAAAGGTCTGTCCTAAGCATTCCACAGCTCCGCCAGCCGAGACGGTTTCGAGTTTGAGCCTGTCCGTCATTCGCGTGTCTCTTTCTTTGCGGAGGCCGCTTCCTCATCGAGGCGCAGCGATTTCAGTTTCAGCCCTGCTTTGGTGAGCACGTACCTCTGTTTTGACGAGGTGGGCTTGTCTGGGACCGTCATCCGGAGAATTCCACCGTCAAGCAGCGGCTCCAGATGCATGGCCTTGAAGTGCGGTCTTTGGGTGTAGCCCGCAGCGGTCATGAGCTCCGTCAGAGAGCGAGGGGCGTCGGCATGCTGCACGATCACCCACTGAACGTCCGACAGCTCCTTCAGCACCGGGACCTGTTCGGTGCCACCGGGGCCGACTTGTTCAGTGACTTGTGCAGTGGCTCCATCCCCGGCCGCCACCTGCGTATCCCCTTGGTTTTGCGTGCTATTACCATCGGATATGCCTAGGTAGCGGGCCCGCAGGTGGTCGGCCAGAGCAAATTTCCCATCTACACCAGCGCCTGCCCTAAGGACCACTTGTACGACCAAGCGCTGCGCAAGTTCCCGGGCCGCTGGACCAGGAAGGCCCGTAAGCGCCTTGATATCAGCAAGGTCAATTTCGCCATTGCGGATCACGTAGGCGAATACGGCGGCTTCATGCTCAGAAAGCTGAACGCCAAGGCTCGCCTGTGCCAGGAGCTGCTCCTCGGTAACGAGCCTCTCTCGTCGAAGCCGAAGACGAAAGCTCTTCTCAGCCTTGTCGTTTTCGATCTCTGGCGGGACAAAGCCCAATCGCCGCCAACCTTCAAAGATGGCCCCGACGCCGGTTCCACCCTGATCCGACAGGCCGATACGCCGAAACGCGCCGACGATCCGGGGATTCCGAACCTCTTTGTCGCCCGGATCGAGCAGCTGTTCCCGCGACGCCAACGCATCGCCTGGGTTAAAAAACTCAGCCTGGTCCCGAAAGAACCGGATAACCGGCACACGTGTGGCGTCACCGAAATCCTGATGGATCAGGAGGTTGATGGCAGCTTCGCGAAACGAGATGTAGTCAGGTGGATCATCATGCCTGCGCAGGGTCGTCGGATCGACAGCGAACGGCTTCTCACTGTGCTTGAGGTGGAAATCGAGGATCGCCTTCCAGGCCTCGATAAGATTGGCCTCGATGGTTACCCGGTCAGCCCAACGGATGCTGGGTGCATATTCGCTGGCGCTATGACGATAAAGCTGGAGGTCCACGACAATTCGCGGCAGCTCCTGTCGGACATATTCACCAGATCCAAGAACGACGATCGCCGCCCGCGTTGGCCGGAGTTTGCCTTCGCGCTCGACCAGAAATCCCCATGTGCGCAGGAACGAAATGTTATCGGCGGACTGGTCTTTGCCGGGATTGCTCGCCTCGAACCTCGCGCGATACCAGCGAACTGTGCCTTCGTCGAAGCACTTCGATGGGTCTAAATCCAGAGTTTCCGAGTCATAGGTGACGCTCCCCGCATCGCGAATGAAGCGCAGAAGCTCGTCTGCTGTGCATGTACGGTCACCGCTGCCTTTCCGAATGAAGGCCCTTTTGGGGTTTCGGTCTAAGTGAACTGGCTTTTCGTGTCTTGGAGCTTCCGGGACACAAAAGCAGATCACGGCGCCTTCCGGCATCGTGTGAATATCACCCGTAATCGGTAAGACGACACTTATTTTCTGCAAGTCTCGCACCTGGCCGAAAAAGTCATTCTGAAGCTTGTCGATGTCAGTGACACCCGTGATGGAAAACGTCCCGTTGGACTCCTTCACGCCAAAGACCAGATGACCGCCTTTGGTGTTGGCAAATGCGCTCACCGTTTCAAGAGCGGACTTCGGGACTGCCCATGTCGCCTCTTTAAACTCGATATCATCCCATTCGACAGTTTCTAGCCGTGCCAGGAACTCCTCACGCGTCATAACTCACTCCACCACGAAGCGGATTTTGGTCGTGTCTTTGCCCTTGCAGCGGTCGTTCAGGAACGTCTCGAAGCGCTTGCGCAGGTCGTCCGGCGTGGCAGGCGACCCACCCTGAAGCAGCGCCTTCCTGATTTCCTCACCGGTGACGCTGATTTTTTCCAGACCCGACAGCGCCTCCTGAACGGCGGCGATGAACTCCGGCGTGATGAACTCAGGAAGTGTCTTGGTCTCCGCGAAGCCGGTGACGATCTTGCGAGATGACTCTTTCAGCAACTCGAAGTTCGACTGGATGATCGGATCTTCGAGGTTATCGACCAGCGTCTGCACCCAGCCTTCCAGAAGCCGGTCAAGTTCGTCGTCGAGCTGCTTCAGCACATTGGCGGCCGGGAGCATGTCGCCTTGCTCGTTTGCCGGCCGGAAGTTGCAGTGCGGACAGACGGGGCTGGCTGACAGTTCGGAATCCACCAGCGCCGCGCAGCTCTTCAGCTTGTCCAGCTTTTCCTCGAAAGTCGTCAGCTGACTGGTCGGCATCAGCGAAATGCCAGCCAGCGCACGCATCGAGACCAGCCGGGCGTCCTTGCGGAGCGTCGACTTCGTCTTGTCCTCTGCCACCCCAAGGCGCGCCCGGCTGTGCTGCCCGACATAGGCCGTGACGTAGTCCTTCTTCAGCTGCTTCAGCGTCTGACGATACTCAGCCGCATGTTGGGCCGTTCGGTCAGCAGCGAGCTTGTCGAGCACCTCCTTGCGGGTTGCCTGCGCCTGCTTCACCCACGCATGGTCAGCTGGCAGAACCATCTCAGCCTGCGACAGATAGCTGGCCATGGTGCCAAGTTCGGCAACCAGTTCCAACATGCCCTCCACGGCATCCAGGACTTCGAGATTCTTCTTCTGCGCCGTGATGTCATCGGCGCTGATGCGAAGGTTCTTCAGTTTGCCGACGGTGTTGTAAGGCGACAGGCTCTCGGAAAAGGTCTTCAGCGCATCGAGCTTCGTGCGCCAGTCGCGGATCTCATCATCTCGCAGCAGCGACTGACCCCAAAAGCTCAAACGTCCAGGCATGTCTGTGGTGGCGCCGAGCACGCGCCGCGTAAGCTTGCCGACCTCCTCTTGAAGCAGCTTGACCGGCTCGTCAGACCCCTGTGTTGCCTGCTGGGCAAGACCTGGGGGAAGACCGAGCATTTCGAAAAGCGCCCGAAGAACCGCGACGTTGATCTCCTTCGGCGCTTCGACGTGCTTGAACTGCTTCAGCTCATCGAGTGGCCGCGCGGCGAGCAGGGCAATCTTGCCGGAATCGATCTTGTCGCCGCTGATCGCCAGGACGATGTCTCCGGCGAAGACCAACCCGCCGAGGACAGTGGCCAAAAGGTCGGGCTCGAGGCGAAACTTGATCGGTGCGAAATATTCGACGTCAGCGTCGCCGCTTACCAACTCGCCGCGGTTCAGCACCTGGCCATGGCCTTTGGTTTTCAGCCGGACCAAAACCTCCTGGGCGTACCTGGACCGTGATGGTTCGATACGATCGCCATCGAGCATCTCAAGCCCGTCAAGAATGACAACCGCGTCCTTCGTGCGATTTCCACCCGCGAGTGCGCGCAGTGCGTTCCCGACGAGTTGCTTCCGGTTGGCCTCGGTGACCAGGGCGGAGAATGTCGGATACTCCGGCGCTACCTCTGCGAACTGATTGTTCAGTGCGAGGCCGGAAATGACATTCACGACGTCGCGGAAGTTTATCCGTTCTTCCGGACCCAAGCGTGCCTTGTCGCGTAGCGACACTCCCTTAGTCCACTCTTGGAGACTCTTGCTCTTGCCTTGATAGCTGACCTCGAAGGCGGTCATCTGCTTTTCCTGCAGCCACTTGCTCATGTCGCGCAGGGCGTCTTTGGCCTTGTCGAGGTAGACGGATTTCGCGCCGCCGCTTGCCGTAGATGCGAGATCCTGAGCGGCAGCATAGAAAGAGAGATGACGCCTGATTGCGTCATCTAGCCCTTTCAGTCGGAAGAAGACCTCGTCAGCCTTATGGTCATCACGAAAGCGCGGTGGTTCGAACGGCTGGATGAAATACACATAGAAATCCCGCTCTGGCTGCGCCGTCGGCCGGTCATTCGGGGCACCGAAAAAGAGATACCCGCTGCGCTCTACGCGGCGATCCTGCCATTCTATTTGGTATTGCCAGATTTGATGGCCGGTGACGTAGGTCGTCTCGTCGGTGCGCTCCATAAGTTGCCGGATCGCGCTGTAGTACGCACGATCCAGCGCGTCATCGGACAGGGCTTCCGCGCGCTTTTCGATCTGGGCGTCATAGTCGACGTCCTTTTTCAGATCGAGATAGTACTGTTCGGTGTCGGGGGCCTTAGAGATGAACTGGCCGTTGACGGTCTTCAACGTCTCGCGCAGTACGGTCTGAACAATGGAAAGGAGGTCTGCTTCCGGCTCTCCTCCCATGTCTTCGATGCCAGGCTGAAACAGGCAGAGCGTGTCGCGGAGTTCCTCAGCGGTCGGGCCTACTGGAACATAGATATCGCCGCCGGTTGTAAGGCGATGGACGGAAAGTCCGTCGATGATACGGAGCGCCATTGGCCTATATGTCGGGCGGGTGAACGCCTTCCTTACACGCTCCGACAAAACCTCCGATACCTTGAGCACTGGTCCAATGTTCGGATCAGCGCGGAGCACGGAGTTTGAAGTGACGGTCTCCCAAAACTTGTCGTAGCCGATCAGCCCCGGCCGATCGTCAGGCACCTCATCTTTTAGGATGGCCTGGATCTGATCTCGGAGTGTAACCAGCGCCCCACGCTTTTCGGTGAACACCAGGCGCTCGAAGGTCCCGATATAATCAGGATGGACCGGAAACAGCCGGACGTACTCATCCATGCGCTCGTTCATCGAGCCATAGAATTTGGCGAATGGCGTAAGGTACACGCGGATCTTGTTCTGCTGGTCAGCTGTCTTTTTCAGGAGGCGCTCGGCCACTACAAAGCTGACGTCCTGGCGAGCGAGGAGGATCTGTGTGAAGCGATCCTTCACACGACGAAGGCTGTCGGCAACGTGCTGGAAACGGGTGCTGTCGAATATCGCTTCCTGAACACCGGCAACGAACCGGAAGCGGAGGTGCTTTGTTACCTCGCCAATCTCACGCAAGAACGACAGGTCTAGAACAAGATCGTGATCTTTGCGCGACCGCAGGTATTCGAGAAACTCGTCGACCACGAGGAGCACGCCGTGATGCGGATAGAGATCGGCGAACGCCGCCATCATCTCTTCGAAGGCGCCCTTATTGTTGACGACCTTGTCGGCTGCCGGGAAGGAATAGCTGACGCCGTGCTTCTCGAGAAACACTTCAAGCTGTTGGGTGATGATGTCCCGCAAGGACATCTGACTGGAAATCTCGATCCGGTGAACCTTAAACTTCCCGGCGATCGCAGCCGCAGCCTCCGCCACCTTGGGATGGCGAATCATCGAAACGTAGTCGGCGTCTTCAGCGACCAGCGAAAGCACCGACATCAGGTGCGATTTGCCGGTCCCGTAATTGCCGACAACCAGTACGCCTTTGTGGTCCACAGCCTCGTCGAACGAGAGCTGGGGGATCATCTGCTTCGCGATCCGTTCGGCCATGTCGTCGGAAATGACGTAGGTCGATACAAGCTTCTTGGCCTCGTCCGGACGATTAGCGTCCAGAAGCTGAATGACCGACTCGATCGGCTCAAACTGAATGAGATCGCCATAACGCATCGGCATCCCGTGTTCCCTCTTCAATGAAGCTTGAACGGGACCAGGCCGTCGACGCCGTAGTCCTGATGTTCTGCATGTCCAGTCGTGGCGTAGCAGAGTCGGTCTTCCCGAAGCTCTCCTGGCCACACCGCAATTACGCGACGCGCGTGAGCATGTCGCCTCAGCAAGTCCAGTGTGCTGAGCTGCAGAGTCCGATCGAACAAGATCTCGATGTTATCCAAGAGCAAAAGCCCTTGGCTGGCACATCCATCCACGAGTTGCTTTAGCAAATCAGCCACCTGCAGGTGTCTTCGGCTACTCGGCACCGTAAGCAATTCACGACCAAGCGCAGCACCAACTCTCAAAACGCGCGCTTGCCGGCGTGCGGCCAGCTGACCGAGGAGATCGCTCTTCCCCGATCGGGGAGGACCGATCAGAAGAACCAACTTGCTGTTAAGGCCTGAGATGTCATCGACGAGGCGATCCAGTTTCTCGATCATCTCAGCCCTCGATCCGAGACACAGAGGATGCGGCCTGAGTCTTGGTGCCAATTTCGCCGCCATTGAGCAGCACGATTTGCTGATCCTGGGGAAGTCGCGCTGATGGGTCAGTATCCAGACCCAGTCGCTTGAGTGCGTAATAAAGAAGTGCCTTCCGCACTGGGATCTTGGCCCGACCGCTGCGCATTCCGTAATCGAGCGCGATGATCTGTTGCTGCGTCTCCGACAGATCGGGGTGCGGCCCGATTTCCAAAGTCACGTGGTCGTTCCAATCTACGTCATCGCCGGCACCTATATTGTTGGGCTTGGTCCCCCGCGTTTCGACGACGCGCGAAAGCAGGAAGTCCTTGAAACATCGGTCAGTGAGACAGAAGGCACGAGTGTGCCAGCGGAACCCATCGAAACCGATCGCGTGCGGGGCGATCCAACGCCAGCGTGGCTCCGGCCGAGAAAGCGACTGATAGTTGACCTCGATGGCCTCTGCATGCCGGATAGCGGCGATGACTGAACGCAGGGTCTTGGCATTGACACCCCGCGCGGGGGTTGGCGCGGAATCGTAGGAGGGAAATTGACCAATCCAGGCATCAGCTCGGTCGAGGATGCCATCGGCGACAGACCGCAGTTGAGAGAGATAGCGGCTTGCGTCCGGCGTCAGAAATAATGGCTCGAACTTGGCGCCACGGACGTAGGTCCTAGCACTCTTGTCGTAGAGCATATTGTCGGGCGCCATGCCGATATAGCGGTTCAGATCGGTGGACGCCTGGTTCACCGAGACGCTGAACGCATCCATCAGATCGCCCCGATTCACATGCCCCTCCCAAAACAAGCGGAACTCTATGAATTCCAGCCGCCGCTCGATTCCCCACCGCAGATCAGCCTTCTCTGTTCCCACCATGTGCTCCCAGCGGCAGACCGACCCATCCCATAACTGGGTGCGCCCAGTTTCTGTTTTCTCAAGCTAGTCGACGGATCGCTCAGGTTCAACAAGAACTGCAACACATTCTTGGTTCGGCTGATTTGCAGTCCGCCACCCGCTGGTTGGTAGTCAGAGGGCGCTCTCAACCAAATAACCCATTGAGGGGAAAGCCTTCCCCTGCGGCCGAGCCTTGTCTCTGCCGACCCCTTCTGCGGGGAACGCCCCCGCAACGCCCCCGAGAGTCAGAGTGCAGGCCGGCTGTGCCGTGACGGGTTGAAGGCTGGGAGAGAGGCTTCCGGCGCCCGTCGCGGAGACCCGCGATGTCGAAACGTGATCCACGCGGCCGGCCGAGCGCCGACCGGACGAGCCTGTATGACGAAATCACCGGCAAGATCCTGGCCGAACTGGAAGCCGGGCGGCTGCCCTGGGTCCAGCCCTGGGGGACGACAGCGGCCAAGGCGCCGCTCGCCATGCCGACCAACGCTGCAACCGGGCGCGGCTACTCCGGGGTCAATGTGCTGATCCTCTGGGGCGCGGTGATCTCTCATGGCTTCCAGAGCCAGGGCTGGCTCACCTTCCGCCAGGCCCTGTCGCTTGGCGGCAATGTCCGCAAGGGCGAGCGTGGCACCACCGTCGTTTATGCAGACCGATTCGTGCCGGACGATGAACGCCGGCGTGCCCGAGAGACCGGCGACGAAGCCCACGCGATCCCGTTCCTGAAGCGCTTCACGGTTTTCAATGTCGCGCAGTGTGACGGCCTGCCTGAGGGCCTCGTGGCGGCCGTGCCGCCTCCCGAGCCCGGGCTGATCGAACCCACGGTCGATGCGCTGATCCGGGCAAGCGGAATCGACTTTCGTATCGGCGGTGACCGGGCCTACTACGCGCCTTCGCCCGACTATGTGATGGTGCCGCCGCCCCAGGCCTTCTTCGAGCCCATCAATTGGCATCGCACGGCGCTGCATGAATGCGCCCATGCTAGCGGCGCCGCCCATCGGTTGGGACGTGATCTCACCGGCTCGTTCGGCTCCAAGAAATATGCGTTTGAGGAGCTAGTCGCCGAGATCGCCTCGGCCTTCTGCTGCGCAGCCCTCGGCATCGCCCCAACCGTCCGTCACGCTGACTACATCGGATCCTGGGCCGAGGTCCTGCGCGAGGACAATCGCGCCATCGTCCGGGCAGCCGGCCAGGCGAGCAAAGCGGCAGACTGGCTGCTGGCCTTCGCACCAAGCACCGGCGACGCTGGTCAGGCGATTGCCACACCCCCCGAGGCGGCACGCCGGGCGGCCTGACGCACTCGCTGCCGCTCCAAGCATCGGCGCAGTCCCGTCTTTCTGGCTCTACGGCATTCCGGCTTTCCGGAAGCGATGAGAGGAAGAGGGCTGCGCCGATTTTCGTGACGGGTTGGAGGTCGGGAGTGAGGTGCCCCTAGATTTGTAGACGCTTTGCCCCCTAACTTTGAGGCAAGGAGGC
>ERZ1066123.467-NODE-467-length-30484-cov-6.812054_pt1 | contig 30484 bp, 22 predicted proteins | sample MGYA00382770_ERZ1066123 | MGnify/ENA primary metagenome ERZ1066123 (study PRJEB33369, sample SAMEA5778353) | biofilm metagenome | biome: Industrial cooling water; feature: Water cooling tower basin; material: Biofilm | place: United Arab Emirates | collected...
CCAGGACCCGAGCCCCGGGCGGCTCTCGGGGGTGACCGACCGGCTGCGCTCGACGTGGGTCGGCGGCCGACGCACCGCGTAGTCTGCGCCGGTGATCACCGCACGGTTCGACCCCGCCGAGCTCGCCGACGCCTGGGACGCCGCCCTGGAGCGACTCGCCCTGGTGGACGACCCCGGAGCCGCTAACATCGGCCTGACGGCTTTTCTGCGCGACCTCCGGCGGGTTCAGCGGGCCGCGCGGTCCCTGACCGGTGACGGGGTCGAGGCCGAGGAACTGGCCCAGTGCGACGTGTACCGCGACGTCGTCCCGTTCGACCCGCCCGCATTTCGCCCGGCGTGGCGGACGGGTGCAGTGGTCGGCATCGCCGATGCCATCTTCGACGCCCGCGAATTCGGGAACATGCCGATTCTCGCGGACGCAATCGAGGACGCCTGCTGCACGGACGAGCGGGTGATCGCGCACTGCCGGGCGGACCAGCCCCACGTCCGCGGGTGCTGGGTCATCGAGCGGGTGCGGTCGACGTGACGGATGGGCACAACGACCGCCGTCACTTCGACTCGCTCTTCTCCGTCGGCAGTTTCATGCCCCCGACGCGGAGCTTGAGGCCGTTCAACCACGCCCGGACTTCGTCCTTGGTGTCGTAGGCGTCGTCCTGGCGGTCCTTCTTGTCCTCCGCCTTGTCCTTTTTGTCTTCCGCCTTGTCCTTGCGGTCTTCGGCCCGGTCCTTGCGGATCTCCGCGGGGGTCCGCTTCTTCTTGTTCTTGTCGTTGCGGTCGTCCGCCTTGTCCTTCAGGTCCTCGGCGCGGTCTTTCAGGTCCTCGATGCGGTCCTTGTACTCTTTCGCGTTCTCGCGGTCGACGTAGGCCCACACCTTCTTCCACTGGGCCGGCTTCACGATCGCGTGCAGTTCGGTCCACGCCGCCTCGTCGATCTTCTTCAGGTCGCCGGGCTTCTTGACGCCTTTGGCCCCCTCGACATACGTCTCCATCACGGCCAGGATCTTCGCCTTCTGGTCCGCGTCGAAGCCGCCGATCTCGGCGAACGCGGCCGCGAGCTGGGCCGGGGTCGAGGTCTTCTTCGGGGCCGCCGTCGCGGTCGCGACCGCCGCCACGAACGCCACCGCGAGAATCACTTTCCGCATTGCGAACCTCCGGGCGAAGTGGGCCGTCTCAGCGGTGAAACCCCGCAACCGGGGTTTGGTTCCGGTTCCCGAGACGGGCTATAGAATTTCCCCGTCCCTTCCCACACATTTTCCCGGCGACACGAATGACCAAGGTTGCGATTCTGGGCGGGTCCGGGTACACGGCCGTCGAACTGATGAAGATCCTGCTCCGCCACCCGCACGCAGAGATCGTCGCGGTCACGTCGCGGGAACCGCAACTCGTCACCGACCACCACCCGTCGCTGCTCGGCCGGATCGCGCTGCGGTGCGAGCCGTTCGACCCGGACGCGCTGAAGGCGAAGGGCGTCCAGGTCGCGTTCGGGTGTCTTCCGCACGGGGAGAGTAAAAAGGTCGTCGGCCCGCTCCTCGACCGCGGCATCCGGGTCGTCGACCTGAGTGCCGACTACCGCCTCCGCGACGCGGCCGTCTATTCCGAGTGGTACGCCGAACCGCACCACGACACGGCGAACCTCGCCCGCGCGGTGTACGGCTTGCCCGAACTGTACGGCGACCGCATCCCGTCGGCGAAACTCATCGCGAACCCCGGCTGCTACCCGCAGACCGCGATCCTCGGCCTCGCGCCGTTGCTCGCATCCCAGCTCATTGAACCGACCGACATCATCGTGAACAGTCTCAGCGGCGTCAGCGGCGCGGGCCGGACGCCGAAGCTGACGACGCACTTCCCCGAGTGCAACGAGAGCGTGTCGGCGTACAACGTGGGCAAGCACCGCCACACGCCGGAGATCGAGCAGGCCCTCACGGACGTGGCCGGCACGAAGGTCGAAGTGATCTTCACCCCGCACCTCATCCCGATGGACCGCGGTATTTTCAGCACGATCTACGCCACGCCGACGAAGCCCGTGCCTGAAGCGGAACTCCTCGGCGCGATGCGCGAGTTCTACGCCGGCAAACCGTTCGTGAGGGTCCGCGACGGCCTCCCCGCGACGAAAGACACCGCCCACACCAACTTCCTCGACGTGACCGTGCGCGTCGTCCGCGGCAAAGTGATCGTCCTCGCCGCCGAGGACAACCTCATCCGCGGGGCCAGCGGCGTCGCCGTGCAGAACTTCAACCGGATGTTCGGCCACGCCGAGACCGCGGGGCTGTGGTAAGGAGAACTCATGCTGGAAGAGCAAGAATCGTTTCTCTGCGCGATTTATGATGCTCCGGATGACCCCACGCCGCGACTCGTCTACGCCGACTGGCTGGAGGATCACGGCGAAGTCGCGGCGGGGCAGTATTTGCGATTCACGAGTTTAGTTCGTGCCACCACTGACGAGGTCGAACAAAGGCGGTTGAGGGCTGCGATCGACGATCTTCGTCAGACCAAGTCACCCGAGCAACTCGCGGCGGGCGACTTCTTCCCGCTTGCATCAAGCCGTGAGCTCGTTCTGGGTGCGAGTTCACTTGAGAATCTAGAAACCTTTCGCGCGTTAGCGATCAAGAACCATCGCTGGTTCGGAACCAGTTCCGTGCGACTTGATGGGCATCGCATTGCAGACGCGACTCCATTTCGCACGCTCTTTGAATCGGCGATTGCTCGCCGACTCGATACCCTTGACGTTTCCGGCCATACTTCTTCCCAGTCTGCGAATCATCCCTACCGGGTTGTCACAGATGCTTCCGGTTCCGTTCAAGGGCTGACTGCCTATGCGGATGACTCCGAGTACGTGATCCGTCCTTTGTTCACTCCCCGCGCTTTCGCGCTCTTCATCAACATGAAAGCCACGAATCGGATCACGCACCTTGACCTCCGCAACAACAACCTCGACAACGACGCGCTGCGGGCCCTCGCGAAGTCGCCGCACCTGAACCGCCTCCAGCGGCTGTACCTCTCCGAAGGCAACTCCTTCCGCGGCCGCGTCTGGCAGCAGGTGCTCGAACGGTTCGGGCCGGACGTGGTCGAGTAGCCGCCCCGGACGGGCGTGCGCCGTCGGGATAAAATGCCCGCGTCCCGGTCCGTTCCCCGCCGAGTCGAGTATGTCCGTCCTGCTGTCGGCCCGCGAAATCGCCAAGTCGTTCTCCCACCGGCCCCTGTTCCGCGGGCTGTCGCTCGACCTGCGGGCCGGGGAGAAGGTCGGGCTCATCGGGCCGAACGGCGCGGGGAAGTCCACCCTGTTGCGAATCCTCGCGGGGACGGAGGTCCCGGACGAGGGGGAACGGTCGATCCGCCGCGGCGTAAAGGTCGGCTTTCTTCAGCAGGACGACCGCTTCCCGGCCGGGCTGACCGTCCGCGAAGCCGTGCTCGCGGCCCTGGACGGGGAACCGCTCGAAGACCACGAGAAGGAAACGCGGGCGGCCATCGCGCTGACGCAGACGAAGTTCGACGACCCCGACCAGCCCGCGGACGCCCTCTCCGGCGGGTGGCGGAAGCGGCTGTCCGTGGCGCGGGAACTTGCCCGCGGGCCGGACTTCCTCCTCATGGACGAGCCGACGAACCACCTCGACCTGCCGGGCGTGGTGTGGCTCGAAAAGCTGCTGCGGTCGTCGTCGTTCGGCTACCTCGTCGCCACCCACGACCGGGCGTTCCTGCGGGCCGTGGCGGACGACATCGTCGAGGTGAGCCGCGTGTACCCCGGCGGCGCGTTCCGCGCGGACGGCGGGTTCGACTCGTTCGCGGAGAAGCGGGACGCCTTCCTCGAAGCCCAGGAGCGGCAGCGGGAGGCGGTCGCGAACCAGGTCCGGCGCGAGACGGACTGGCTCGGCCGAAAAGAGTCCGCGCAGCGGCGGAAGTCCAAGTCCCGCATCGAAGCCGCCGCCGACCGGCGGGCGGAACTCGCCGAACTGACCTACCGCACCACCGCCGGGACTGCCGCCGGGATCGACTTCGCGGGCACCGGCCGCCAGACGAAGAAGCTCATCACCGCGACCGGCATCGGCAAGTCCCTCGGCGGAAAGCCCCTGTTTTCCGGCGTGGACCTCGTCCTGTCCCCCGGCATGAAGCTCGGCCTGCTCGGCCCCAACGGCAGCGGCAAGAGCACGCTGCTGAAGGCCCTCGCCGGCCTGATCGAACCCGACGCCGGCACCGTCACCCGTGCGGACGGGCTGCGGCTCGAGGTGTTCGAGCAGGGGCGGTCGTCCATCGACCAGAAGGCGACCCTGCGGCGGGCGCTGTCCCCGAACGCGGATCAAGTGATCTACCGCGGGTCGACCCTGCACGTCGGCGGGTGGGCGCAGCGGTTTCTGTTCCACCCGGAGCAACTGGACCTGGAAGTGTCCGCGCTCTCCGGCGGCGAGCAGGCCCGCATCCGCATCGCGCAACTCATGCTTCGGCCCGCGGACGTGCTGCTGCTCGACGAGCCGACGAACGACCTCGACATCCCGTCGCTGGAAGTGCTCGAAGACAGCCTCGCGGAGTTCCCCGGTGCGGTGGTCCTCGTCACCCACGACCGCGACCTGATGGACCGCCTGTGTACGGAAGTGATCGGGCTCGACGGCCGCGGCGGGTCGCAGACCTTCGGCAGCGTCGGCCAGTGGCTCGCCGCGTTCGAGAAGGCGAACGAACCGGCGAAGACTGCCCCGACCGCCGGGTCGACGAAGCCGGTCGCCGCGGCTCCCCCGAAGGGTAAGAAGCTCAGCTACAAGGAACAGCAGGAATGGGACGGCATGGAGGCGGCGATCACCGCGGCGGAGGAGGCGGTTGCCGCGCGAACCGCGGACGTAGAAGCGGCCAGCACGAAGGGCCGCGACGTGTTGACGGCCGCGTGTGCCGCGATGGAGGCCGCTCAGAAACACGTCGAGAAGTTGTACGCCCGGTGGCAGGAACTGGAGGCGAAGCGGGCCGGGGCGTGAGTCACTTCACGTTCGCGAACGCGAACAGGAACGACCCGGCCAGTTCGACGCGGTTCGGGCCGGCGGTCTGGCGGATCAGTCGCACGAGGATGGCGTAGTCGCGGACCTCTTCCACGTCGCAGAAGTGGGCGTAGACGTGGCGGCACGGGGAAGCGGCGATGGCCAGGGCGCGGAGCCCGCCGGCGGACACGTCGAGGCAGTCCCCGGTGAACGGGACGTGAACGGTGCCGGCCAGTTCGACCGGGTAGAACACGATCGGCCGCTCGGCCCGGAACCGGGGGGCGGTGCGGTTGTCCGGGGCGGACCGCAGGTCGGCCCGGAGGTGCCGGATCGCGTTCGGGATGAACCGGTCGGCGGCGGCCAGGTCCGCGGCCGACGGCTTCCCGACCGGCCGGACCTCGACCCGCAAGGCCCGCGCGACGAGTTCCCCTTCGGACAGCGTGTACGCCAGTTCGACCCCGGACGTGCCGCCGAACAACCCGCTGCTGAGCGGCCAGTGAATTCTCCCGCTGCCGTTGCGGTGCGTCTCCGCCCGGCCGCCCTCGCGGGTGGCGAACTTCGTGACGATTTCCCCGACCTGCTTCGGCGGGACCGCGATCGGGAACGTGGCTTCCCACACGCCGGGTCCGACGTGCGACAGCGACACGCTCGCCTCGTCCGTCGCCGTGAGCACCGCGCGGCCGGTCACGGATTTCAGCAGCGCGTCGACGTAGACCCCCGGCGTGGCCTGCGTCGGCCGCGCGTTGGTGCCCTGAAGTTGGGCGAGGCGGACGACCGGGGCCACCCGGTCGAGCCGGACCGCGGCCTCGAACTCGTCGGTGAGCAAGTCGCGAATGGTTTCGTCGCCCATGCTGAGATTGTAACACGCCGGGAGAGCGACTGGGTACGGGAGTCGACGGCTCCCGAGAGCTGCAACATCGACGCCGAACTCACGGGGGCGGGGGCAAAAACTGCTTCCCGGTCAGTTCGCGGGTCCAGGCTTCTTTCCCGTCTTTCGTTGCGACCAGCTTCCGCTTGACTGTGCCGAACGGCTGGGGCGGCGGGCTCGATTCCACAGTGAACTCGTACCCGAACGTCGCAGCAAGGGGCTTGCCGGCGGGGTCGTAAAAATCCTCGTCCTTCGGCTCGCCCTTGACCGCAGTCATCTGGCCGTCCTTGAGGGTCAGTCGGACGTACCCGGCCGCCCGCTTCCGGGCCGCCTCCTCGATCTCCGGCGTGGGGGCCGCGCCGCCGAAGTACGACGCCCGCGCCACCCAGCCGACCACGACGCTGTCACCGTCCTGTTTCGCCTCAATGGCGAACGACTTGCCCTGCCCTTCGGCCCCGACGACGGCCCAGTCCGCGGTGGGGACCGGCTTCGCCGCGAACGCCTTCGCCCCGCTCTCCGCGTGGAACCCGACGAGGGCGATCTTGCTCTCGGCCTCGGCGGCCCAGGCGAGGACCACCCCGTTCGCGACGAGCAGCGGCCGGGCCGGCGACTTCGCGGACCACTTCGACTTCCCCGTCGCCGCGTCGACCGCTTCGACGCCGTCCTTGCCCGCAATAAACACCGTCTTCCCGTCCGGGGAGATCACCCCGACCTCGGCGACCGCCTGCACCCCGGACGCGACCGGTGCGTCGGCGGCGGCGAGAGAACAGACAAGCAAACAGGCGAGTGCGGCGCGGCAGGCGGGCATGGCGTCGTCCCCGGGACCAGGAAACCGGCACGACCGAGCATACCGTCACGGGGACGTCGGCGACACCAGAATCCGGTCCGCGCCGCGAACCCGGCCGACGGCGGATCACTTCCCTCATTCTACCCGCCGACCTTTTTGAGGAACGTGATCCGCCCGCCCTCGACCCACTCGGCGAGGTAGATGTTGCCGTCCTTGTCGAAGCAGGCGTCGTGCGGGTGGACGAACTTGCCGGGCTCCCACTGCTTCGCGTCCTTGCGGACCGGGAAGCCGGGGGCGAGCACCTTCTTCCGCCAGTCCGCGTCGTCGCCGAGGTTCGCGAGCAGCTTGCCGTCCTTGCCGAACAGCGAGACGCGGGCGTGGAGGTCCGGGACGAGCATCACGTCGCCGCGGATGTCGATGTTCGCGGGGAACAGGACGGTCCCCTTCTCGGTCATGGAGACGAACTCGCCGTCGAGGGTGAACGTCTGGAGCCGGGCGTTGGCCCGGTCGCACACGACGAGGGTCGGCTTGGCCGGGTCGCGGGCGTCGACCCAGTTGCCGTGCGGCGTCCGGAACTGGCCCTGCTTGTCGCCCGAGCCGCCGAAGACTTTGACGAGGTTCGCGTCCTTGTCGAACTTGAGCATGTAGTTCGAGCCGTAGCCGTCGCCGATAAAGAAGCCGCCGTCCGGGGCGAACGCGACGTTGGTCGGGTTGTAGGCGGGCTTGACGGTCTTCTTGGCGTCCTTCGGGTCGGGCCGGTCCTCGTACTCCTTCGTCTCGGGCCGCTCCTTCTTCCAGACGAGTTCGCCCTTTAGGTTCGTCTTGACCAGCTTCGGGTTCGCCCAGGTGTTCGACAGGTAGACGAACTCCTCGTTCCCCTCCTTGCGGATGTCGATGCCGTGGCCGCCGGTGTGCCACTCCTTGCCGAAGGAGCGGACGAACTTGCCGGCCGGGTCGAAGACGAAGATGGTGTCCTTCCCCTTCCGGCCGCCGTGGCCTTGGTGCGAGATGTACACCAGCCCGGCGGAATCGACGGCGACGTTGTGCGTCGTCTGCCACTCGAACTCGCTCGGCAGTTCGCCCCAGCCGTGGACGCACTCGTAGGTGTGCTCCCCGGTGCCGACGCGGGGGGCCTTCGACCCGGCCTTGTCCTCGGCCCCCAGGATGATCGGCCCCGCGGCGGTGGTGGCGGCGGCGGCGGACAGGAATTCGCGGCGGTTCATGGCGTGCTCGGGAAAGGGAACGCGGCGTGACAGGCGTAGCTTAGGCATACGATCCGGGGCCGGTGTGGCCACACGGCCGAGGCCGCGGGTCACTTGTGGCCCACCAGTTCCAGCACCGCGGACGCGAGCGTTCGCACTCCGTGGCGGACGCTCGCGTCCGGGAGCGGGGCGTAGCCGTCGGTGTGGACCCCCGGCAACTTGGGCGCACCCGGCTTCTCGGCCGCGGCGACCTCGTCTGGCGAGACGGTGCCCAGGAAATACATGAAGATCGGCACCCCCTCCCGGCCGAACCGCCCGAAGTCCTCGCCCCCCATGGTCGGCGGCCGCTCGCGGACGTTCTCGTCGCCCAGGATTTCGCGGAACGCGCCGACGACCCGCCGGGTCAGCTTGACATCGTTGAGGGTCGCCGGGGTGAACTCGTCCAGGTTGACCGTCACGACCGGCGCGGGGGCGCGGGCCCCGTCCGCCGCGGACTTGCAGATCCGGTCGATGGCCTTCAGCACGTGGTCGCGGACGGTGTCCTTCGTGGTCCGCACGGTGAGCTGCAGCTTCACGTCGTTCGGGATGATGTTGTGCTTCGTGCCGCCGTGGAACGAGCCCACGGTCACGACGGCCGGGTCGGTGGGGTTCACCTCGCGGCTGACGATCGTCTGCAGGTCGAGGACGATCCGGGAGGCGAGGACGATCGGGTCGACGGTCGCGTGCGGGGCGGCCCCGTGCCCGCCGACGCCCTTGACCAGGACGTCCACGGTGTCGACGTTCGCGAGGGCGAGCCCTTCCGTGTACGCGATCGTGCCCACGGGGATCCGCGCGTCCGCGTGCAGCGCCAGTCCGTAATCCGGCTTGGGGAACTTCTTGAACAGCCCGGCGTCGATCATCGCCCGCGCCCCGACGCCGATCTCTTCGGCGGGTTGGGCGACGAACACCAGCGTGCCGGACCACCGACCCTTGAGGGCGACGAGCGCGCGGGCCGTGCCGACCCAGCAGGTCATGTGGACGTCGTGGCCGCAGGCGTGCATGACGCCGGTGTCGTTGCCGAACCGGTCGCGGACCCGGACCTTGCTGGCGTAAGCGACGCCGGTCTTCTCGGTGATCGGGAGGCCGTCCATGTCGGCCCGGACCAGGACGGTCGGCCCGTCGCCGTTCTTCAGCACGCCGACGACCCCGTGCCCGCCGACCTTCGCGGTCACGTCGAACCCGAGCTTGGTCAGTTCGTCCGCCATGCGGGCCGCCGTCTTCTCCTCGTAGAGCGACAGCTCCGGGTTCGCGTGCAGGTGCTGGTACAGCGCGACGAGGTCTTTCGCCTCGGCGTCGAGAAACTTGTCGACGGCCGCGAGGCGGGCCTTGGCCGGCGAGTCGGCGGCAGCCTTGGGCGGGTCGGACTTCACGGACCCCGGTGGAACGAGCGAGACGATCGCGAAGAACAGGAGGGTACGGGCGGGGGTCACGACGACTCCGGTCAGAGGTGGCGGGAAGCGGATTGTACTGGCAAGGGCAAACCGCATCAGCTGCCGGGGACGGCGACCTTCGTCACGTCGGCCCCGGCGTCGGCGGGCTTCGCCCCGGGGACGGCGGTTTCGGAGACCTTGAAGTCGCTGCCGCTGACCGTGGCGAGCCGCCGGGGGACGGCGGTGACGAACGTCACCTTCGCGGCCTGGGTCGGCCTCTCGCCGGTGAACGCGAACCAGCCGTCGCCGTGGACCTGCCGGGGGGTGACGGTGTCGTCCGCCGGGGCAATTTCCGCGAAGAGTGCCGTCGGGCGGTCGCGGTCGGGGTACCAGTTCGGGCCGTCCCCGGTCCGCCAGCCGAGGTACTTCTCCAGGTCGGCGGACGGCTCCGGGCTCGTCACGCCGAGGAGCGTCGCGGCGGCCCCGACCGGGACGAACACGCACCGCTCGGCGGCGACCAGGACGGGCGACCACGGAACCACCTTCGTACCGGCGGCGCGGCCGGTGTGGAACTCGAACGCGGGGCCGACGGTGGCGGCCGTGACGCGGTTCAGCCGGGCGTGGACGGCCCCGCCGTTGAGCGGCCGGGCGGGCGGGCCGACGGCCAGCAGCGGGCCGGTCAGCGCGGCCACGGTGTTCGTCACCTGTACGTCGGCCGGGCGGGCGGCCTGCACCCACACGGCCCGGCACGCCCCGCGGAGCAGGCTGTTTTCGATGCGGACCTCGGGCGAGCCGTCCGGCCCGGCCGGCTTCATGTCCCCGTCCGGGTCGGCGACCGTCACGACGGCGAGCTTCTCCGCGTCCGCCCCGTCCCCGTCGTCGGCGGTCACGACGCAGTCGCGGAGGACGCACCGCCCGGCGTTGACGACGACCGCCGACCGGGACCGGAGGTCGCGGAGGCTTTCCCCCTTCGCCCGCAGGCGGATGTCCAGTTTTTCCAGCCGCAGCTCGCCCCCGTCCACCTGGAAGAGTTTGCCGTCCTGCTGCTTCGGGGAGGCGATCAGAATCGGGGCGACGTTCGGGTCCGGGCGGACCGCGACGGGGAACTTGAGGGCGAATACCGTCGGCGGGACGGCGATCGGCCCGGAGTGCCGGATCTGGATTTCGTCCCCGGGCTTGAGGGCCTTGATCGCCTCCGCGAGGGACTCGTAGGCCCCGCGCGGCAGGCTCCCCTTCACGTCGTCCGGCGGCTCGGGCCACCACACCTTCACGCCCTGCGGGATCGTCTCCGTCTCGAACACGGGGGGCCACGCGCCGGGATAAATCTTCGCGTTGTCGTCCCCCACCGGGGCGAACCGGACGCCGAAGATCACGACCTCGCTGCCGGGCTTGCGGATCGGCTTCAGCGTCGTCTGGAGGCGGAACCCCTGCCACGGCAGGTCGCCGACGAGTTCCCCGACGGGGTCGGTCGACAGCCACGGGGACTTGGTCAGGACGACGGCGGCGGAGTCGGTCGCCGGGGACGGCCGCCACTTCGCCTTGGCCGCCTCGAACGTGTACCCGGTGGACCCGGCGGCGAACGGGTCGACGTGGTAGTAGGCGTTCGGCTGGGTCGGCTTCGCGGAGAACCGGGCGGCGGGGGACTCGGCCCGGTCCGTGGCGACGTGCAGCACCGCGGACTGCCGCTCCCCCTTGGGAGTCATCAGCATCTCGGGGTCGGCCGGCGGCGGGGCGGCGAACACGCAGTACGCGGCGGACACGTCCCACTTCGCGCCGTCGTCGGCGTCGGCGACGACGCCCTTGTTTTCCATCAGGAACGTGCAGTGCCGCAGGGCCAGTTCGGACGCCGCGGCCACGTCCGCGGGCTTCAACTGAAACGCGGCGAGGTGCGGGGCGAACCCGGTTTCGGAGACGTCCGCGAGAATCCGGCCGGACAGCCGCACCCCGACCGACCGGCGGACCGAGACGTAGCACCGGGACAGCGTCAGTTCCGCGGTGGTTTCCCGAGAACCGTTCGCGACGGCCAGTCCGGTCACGGTCGCCGGCAGGTCCTTGTCCGCCTCGAACCGGCAGCGGACGAACTCGGCCTTCGCGGTGTCGGAAACGGCCAGCCCGACGGGGTCTTCGCGGCCGGCACCGGGGTCGCCGCCGTCGACGATCTCGAAGTGGATGCGGTCGAACCGGACGGCGTCGCACTGGCACACGGTCAGCGTCCCGGCGCGGGCGGAACTGGACTTGACCGTGTCGACCGGCACGGCCGCGATGCGGATGATCGGCGGGCGGGGTCCGACACCGGTCAGGGTGAACCGCTTCCGTCGGACGAGCACCCCGTTCGCCTCGGCGGTCAGGTCGTAGCGGCGGCCGCCTTCGAGCTGGATGTCCGTGACGCCGCGGGTGACCAGCGCCTTGACCAGTTGCTCGGTCGTTTCCGCCTTGACGCTCGCCGTCACGCCGGGGGTCGGGTCGGCGACGGGTGCGGTGCTGGTGTCCGGCGTGGGCGGGCCCTTCGGCAGGCCGAACGAGTCGTCCCACGGGGGGTTCGGGGCGGGCCGGTTCGACCCGCCGGAGAGGCTCAGGAACACGGCCCCGGCGACCGCGACGCCGACCAATCCGGCGATCAAACCGAGCGGGATGCGCGGCGGCTCGGCCGGCAGCCCCGCCACCCGCCCGGTACTCGGGGAGGAAACCACCGTCTCCGGCGGGAGCCCGTCCGTCGAAACGTTCAACCGCTGGGCGAGCACCGACAGGTCCGCCGCGAGGTCGGTCGGCGTCTGGTACCGGCGGGCCGGGTCCTTCGCCATCATCTTCGCCAGGATCGCGGCGAGGTCGTCGGGCACGGCCGGGTTGAGCACCCGCGGGTCGGTGATCGGCTCGAACTGGTGGGCGTGGAGCTTCTTCGCCGCGGTCCCCTCCGGGACGACCGGCCGCCCGGTGACGGCATGGTAGAACGCGCACCCGAGGCTGTAGATGTCGCTGCGGATGTCCGCCCGGCGGGGGTCGAGGGCCTGTTCCGGGGAGATGTAGTCGAACGTGCCGAGGGTCATGCCGGACTGGGTGACGCCGCCGTTCATGCTGTGCGTGCCCATCGCGCGGGCGAGGCCCATGTCGACGATCTTCGCCCGGCCGTCCTTCGTGACGATGATGTTCGACGGCTTGATGTCCCGGTGGACGACGCCGCGGGTGGCCGCGTGGCCGAGCCCGGCCGTCACCTGCAGCATGTACCGGACGCAGTCGCCGGGCGGGATCGGGCCCCGCTTGTCCATCAGCACCCGAAGGTTGTCGCCGTCCACGAACTCGAACGCGATGAAGTGCAGGCCGCGGTCCTCGCCGCAGAAGAAGACGCGGGCGATGTTGTCGTGGTCGAGCCGGGCCGCGGCGCGGGCCTCCTGCTTGAACCGGGTGACGTTCTCGGGGTCGCGGGCCATGTTCGGCGGCAGGATCTTGAGCGCGACGACCCGGCCGAGTTCCGTGTCGCGGGCCTTGAGAACGGCCGCCATCCCGCCGGCCCCGATGGCTTCGAGGATCTCGTAGTGCCCGAGTTTCGACCCGGCCGCGGCGGGGATCTCCGCGTCCGCGGCGCGGACCGGCGTGATCACGGTCGGCGCGTCGTCCGTCTGGGGGTTCGTGGAGCGGGGCGGGCTGGCGGGCAGCAGGGTGACGAGCGACGAGCCGACTTCTGCGGAGACTTCCGCGGGGGTCGGCGCGGGTTGGCCGGAACCGGCCGGGAAGTGAAAGCTGGCGGTCTCGTGTCGGCCGGCGGAGTCGGATGGTGGCGGCATCGGTCGCACCACGGCTGCGGGGCACCCCGCGACAGGGCTCGGGTTCCACACTTGGTCCCCGCGGCAATGGGCGATGGCGGCCGCGGTGCGAATCGGACGACGAGAATGGCACGACCTTCTGACTCTGTTTTACCCGAAACCGGGTCCCGAGTCAATTCGCACATCCCGCCCAAACCGCCCGCGGTGCCACGCGAAGTCAGGTCGCACGAATGTTGCGCGGGTGATAGACTGAGCAAAGTGCGACATCCTCGCGAGGGGTTGTGTTGTCCACCCTGGTCCGATCTCTGCTCCTGATTGCCTGCGGCCCCCTGATGCTGCCGCCGGGCATCTGCGTCTGTCACCTGACACATTCCGGCCACGCGGAACGGTCAGAAGATCATCCGGGCGATTCCGGCGACCGGCCCGACCCTCACCATCACTCCCACGCGCCGGGTTGCCCTGCGGCTTCGCCGGGTCTCGCCGCCTTGCCTTGCGGGGAAGCGACTCCGGGCGGAGTCGATGCGCCGGCCTTGCCGTCGCCCTTCTTCCCGGTCGATCTGTTCGCGGCCTCCGTCACCCGTTCGGCCGATGCCGTCCGGTCCGGACCGCCACGCCCGGTGCCCCTCTACGTGTGCCACTGCGCGCTCGTTCTGTAGCCCACCCTCGCTTGACGAACTTCCGATTTCCCTCCCCCACTGTGCGGCGGCGCGGCGTCGTCCGGAGCTTCAGGCATGAGTCAGTCCGTTCAGCCAGCCGTCGTCTCAGCCGGGGGAACGCTACGGCGAGCCGTGTTCGGCGGGGTCCGCGCCGTCGTCGCCCTGGCGATCGTCTGCGGGGCAGGGGCGGGCGGGTACGTCACCCGCGCGACTTGGCTTCCGCTGTTGCTCCCGCTACCCCCGCAGGCGGAACCGGACGCGCACGATCACCCCCACGAGGAAGGTCCGTCCGAGCAGGTCACGCTCTCGGAGCAGGCGCAAAAGAACCTCCGACTTACGTCTCAACCGTTGAAGCCGGCGACGTACTGGAAGACGCTGTCCGTGCCGGGGATCGTGGTCGACCGTCCCGGCTCCGGGGATCGCGGCGTCGTCGCCCCCACCACCGGGGTCGTCACCCGGATTCACAAGGTCGCCGGCGACGACGTCCGCCCCGGCGACGTGCTGTTCGCGTTCCGGCCGCTCAGCGAGTCCCTGCATCAGACCCAGACGGAACTGTTCAAGTCGAGCCAGGAGGTCGCGATCGCGGAGGCCCAGAAGAAGCGGCTCGCGGGGTCGACGGGGGCGGTGGCCGAGGCCCGGCTGATCGAGGTGGACAGCCAGATCACCCGGCTCGGGGTGGCGGTGAAGGCCTACCGGCAGGAACTGCTGAACCGGGGGCTGTCCGCCGACCAGATCGCGGGCGTGGCCGCCGGCACCTTCGTGAACGAACTCCCGATCGCGGTGCCGACCCAACCGGGGCCGGCGACCCTGGAGGTGCAGGACGTCAAGGCGGAACTCGGGCAGCAGGTGCCCGCCGGGCAGACGCTCTGCACCCTGGCGAACCACGAACGGCTCGCCATCGAGGGCCGGGCGTTCCGCGACGAGACCGGGCCGCTCGAACGGGCGATGGCGGAGGGGTGGCCGGTCGCGGTCGACTTCGAGGAGGAGCCGGGCCGCGGCTGGGGCGAACTGGGGCAGACCCTCCGGGTGAGCACCGTGGCGAACACGGTCGACCCGGAGACCCGCACGTTCCGGTTCCTCGTCCCGCTCGACAACCAGTCCCGCAAGGTCGAGGGGACCGGGGGGACGGTCACCCTGTGGCGGTTCCGGCCCGGCCAGCGGGTGCGGTTGCTGGTCCGGGTGGACCGGCTCGACAACGTGTTCGTCCTCCCGGCGGACGCCGTCGCCCGGGACGGGGCGGACGAGTACGTGTTCCGCCGGAACGGGGACACGTTCGACCGCAAGCCGGTCCACGTCCTCTACCGCGACCGCCGGGAGGTCGTCGTCGCCAACGACGGCAGCGTCCCGGCCGGCCTGCACGTCGCGCAGGCCGGCGCGGCCCAGCTCAACCGGATGGTGAAGTCCCAGGCCGGCACCGCCCCGAAGGGCTTCCACGTCCACGCGGACGGCAGCGTCCACATGGGCAATCACTAGGGGGCCAACGTGCTCAACGGCGTGATCCGACTCGCCCTCCGGTACCGGGGGCTGGTGCTGCTGCTCGCGGCGGTGGTCCTGGGGTACGGCACCTTCGCCGCCACCGCCCTGCCGATCGACGTGTTCCCGGACCTCGACCGCCCGCGGGTCGTACTCCTGACGGAGTGCCCCGGCCTGTCACCGGAAGAAGTGGAAGCCCTCGTCACGCAGCCGATCGAGACGGCGATCCTCGGCGCGCCGGGGGTCCAGGCCGTCCGCAGCCAGTCCAGCCAGGGGTTGGCCGTCACCTACGTCGAGTTCGGCTGGCAGACGGACGTGCGGGTCGCGCGGCAGACGGTGCAGGAGCGGCTCGCCGCGGTGGGCGGGGCGCTCCCGCCGGGCATCCGCCCGCTGATGACGCCGCCGACCTCGATCATGGGCCAGATCCTGCACGTCGGCCTGTCCCGGCAGAAGGGGCCGGGCGGCGGCACCCTCGCCCCGGTCGACCGCACCGGGCTGATGGCCGAGCGAGTCGAAGTCAACGGGACTGCCACCCTCGCCGTGTGGCGGCCGAAAAGCCGTCACGATCCCGCGACCTGGGAGACGGTCCCGGTTCGGAACGTGTCCTGGACGGGCCTGACCGCGACGTTCGACGGGGACGGCCAGCGTCACACGGCCACCTTCCGCACCGCGGAACAACAGCGGATGGACCTGCGGACCGTCGCCGACTGGGTCGTCCGCCCCCGGCTGCTGCGCGAACAGGGCGTCGCGGAGGTCATCGTCCTCGGCGGCGACCGCAAGCAGTATCAGGTGCTCGTCGACCCGGACAAGCTGACGGAATACGGCGCGACCCTGCCGGACGTGGACCGCGCCATCCGGGAGAACAACCAGAACGGCTCGGGCGGTTTCACCGAAGAAGGCCTGGTGGAACGGCCGGTCCGGGTCATCGGTCGGCTCGGGCCGCAGCCGGCGAAGGTGCTCGACGACCTCCGGACGATCCCGGTGAACGCGGCCGACCGGCCGGTCCGGCTCGGGCAGGTGGCGGCGGTCGCCGAGGGGCCGGCCCCCAAGCGCGGGGACGCCGGGGTCGACGGCCGGGACGCGGTCGTCGTCACCGTCGTCAAGCAACCGCACGCCGACACCCGCGCCGTGACGGACCGGGTGAAGGCCGCCCTCCGGGAGGTGGAAGCCGCCCTGCCCGCCGACACCGTCGTCAACACCGACCTGTTCCAGCTCAAGGACTTCATCGACCGCGGGGTCTACTACGTGGGCGAGGCCCTCGTGCTCGGCGCGGGGCTGGTGGTCGCGATCCTGTTCCTGTTCTTGCTGAACCTCCGCACGACGTTCATCACCCTGACCGCGATCCCGCTGTCGCTCGCCGTCACCGCGCTCGTGTTCCGGCTGGTCGGGGTGGTGACCGGGACGGACCTGTCCATCAACGTGATGACCCTCGGCGGCATCGCGGTCGCGATGGGCGAACTCGTGGACGACGCCATCGTCGACGTGGAGAACATCTTCCGCCGGCTGCGGGAGAACGGCGCGTCCGCGGCCCCGCGGCCGGCGCTCGCGGTCGTCTACGACGCCAGCCGGGAAATCCGCTCCGCGATCGTGTTCGGCACCGCGGTCGTGGTGCTCGCGTTCCTCCCGCTGTTCGCGCTGTCCGGCGTCGAGGGCCGGCTGTTCGTCCCGCTCGGGCTGGCGTACATCGTGTCGATCCTCGCCTCCCTCGCGGTGTCGCTCACCGTCACGCCGGTGCTGTCGTACTACCTCCTGCCGCAGTCCCGCGCGGCCCACGGCCACCGGGACGGGCTGCTGTTGCGGGCGCTGAAGTGGGCGGCCGGCTACCTGATCCGGTTCAGCATGAGGCGCGCCCGGCTGTTGCTGCTCCTCACCTGGATCGCAGTGGCGTACTGCGGCTGGCGGCTGTCCACCCTCGGGACGGACTTCCTGCCGAAGTTCGACGAGGGGTCCGTCCAGATCAACGTCACCCTCCCCGCCGGGTCGTCGCTGAAGGCGTCCAACGACGCGGCGGCGCTGACGGACGCCAAGCTGCTGGCCCTGACGAAGACCCCGGCGAACCCGACCGGCGACGTCCTCCACTTCGTCCGCCGGACCGGCCGAGCGGAACTGGACGAGCACGCCGAGCCGGTCAGCCGCAGCGAGTACATCCTGTCCATGAACCCGGCCGCCAACCGCACCCGCGAGGAAATGCTGGCGAAGCTGCTGACCGAACTCCGCGAGGACGTCCCCGGCGTCGACTTCGAGGCGGAACAGCCGCTCGCCCACCTGATTTCCCACATGTTGTCCGGCGTGACGGCCCAGATCGCGATCAAGGTGTACGGCGACGACCTGGACCAACTCCAGAAGCTGGCGGCCCGGATCAAGGCGGCGATCGCCGACGTGCCGGGGCTCACCCCGCCGGTGATCGACCCCCAGGAAACGGTGGACGAACTCCACATCGTCCTCCGCCCGTCCGACCTCGCCCGGCACGGGCTCAGCCGGCGGTACGTCGCCGAGTTCGTCGAGACCGCGATGAAGGGCGAGGTCGTGTCCCAGGTGCTGGAGGGCCAGCGGCGGTTCGACCTCGTGGTGAAGCTGAACGCCGCCTACCGCACCGACTACGACCGCCTCGGCGAACTCCGCATCGACCTGCCGACCCCGCCCGGCGGCACCCCCCGGCAGGTGCGGCTGAAGGACGTGGCGGACATCCCGGCGGCCGCCGGCGGGCCGAACCAGATCAACCGGGACAACGTCCGCCGCCGCGCCGTCATCCGGTGCAACACCCGGGGCCGCGACCTCGGCGGGGTCGTGGCCGACATCGAGCAGCGGGTCCGGACGCGGGTGCCGATGCCCGAGGGCTACTTCGTCGAGTACGGCGGGCAGTTCGAGGCCCAGCGGTCCGCCACGACTCTGATCGCCGTGCTGGCCGCGGTGTCGGTCGTCGGCGTCTTCGCGGTGCTGTACCTGCTGTTCCCTTCGGTCCGGGTGAGCCTGCAGATCCTGAACGCGGTCCCGACCGCGTTCGTCGGCGGGGTGCTCGCCCTCGTGCTGACCGGGCAGACGCTGACCGTCGCCAGCCTGGTCGGATTCGTGTCGCTCGGCGGCATCGCGGTGCGGAACGGCATCCTGCTCGTCACCCACTACTTCCATTTGATGAAAGAAGACCGCCTGCCGTTCTGCGAAGAGACGGTCCTCCGCGGCAGCCTGGAGCGGCTCGCCCCGGTGCTGATGACCGCGCTCACGGCCGGCATCGGGCTCGTCCCGCTGGTGGTCGGCGGGCGGAAGCCGGGGCTCGAAATCCTGTACCCGGTGTCCACCGTGATCCTCGGCGGGCTCGTGACGTCGACGTTCTGCGAGTTCCTCATCCACCCCGGCCTGTTCTGGACGTTCAGCGGCCGGGACGCCGACCGACTGGCCCGCGCCGGGGCCGGACCTTCCCTGTCCCCTGACGAAAGGTGACGACGATGCGCGCGAAACTGTTTGCCCTGGGCGTCCTGGTGGTCGGCCTGACCCCGGTCGGGTGCTCGAAGCCGGCCGACCCGGTCAAGCCGGCCGCGACGGCCAAGTCGGACGACCACGAACACGCCGCGGGACCGCACGGCGGGACGGTCCTGGACTTCGGCAAGCATCACGCGGAGTTCTGCATGGACCACCCCAAGAAGCAGGCCACCGTTTACATCCTCGACGGCAAGATCAAGAACCCGGCCCCGATCCCGGCGGCGAAGCTGCTCCTGAGCATCAAGAAGCCGGCCTTCCAGGTGGACCTCGTCGCCGCCCCGCTGGACACGGACCCGAAGGGGACGGCGTCCCGGTTCGTGGCGACCCACGAGAACTTCGCGAAGGAGCAGGAGTTCGAGGGGACCGTCAGCGGCGAGATCGACGGCAAGCCCTACCTCGGCGACTTCAAGGAAGAAGCCCACGACCACGGGAAGAAGTGAGCGCCGGGCGGGGAACGTGTCGCCGCTTTCCTGTAAGTCGGGTCGAGTCTTCGAGGCCCCACACCGTCGCCACGTCCGGCCTCCAAGACTCGACCCGACCGACACAACACCACCGAGGATTCGCACGTCCCCGCACGACAGGGCGGACCTAAGCAATTGTCCAGTTTCAACATCGCGTTTTGACTTGTGGCACCGGCCTCTGGCCGGTGCCACAAGTCAAACAGTCCCGACGCAACACATGGCGTTGACACGGGACGACCCGTTACTTCGCGTCCAGCAGGTTCGCCAGGCGCTCGTCGATCTGGCGGACGTAGGCCCAGTCGTCCTTGTAGTTGACCTTCGCGAACTTCACCCGCTGCTGGGCGGCGAACTCCGCCCCGACCGAGTTGCCGGCAAAGCTGAAGGTCTCGAACGCCTTCGCGATGTCGGCCTTCAACTTCGGGTCGAGGTTGTGCGGGACGCCGAAGCAGAGCACCGGAAAGTCCTTCGACTTGTAGACCGACCGGACGGCGGCGGGGTCGACCTCCGGCTTGCCGTCCTTGCCCGGGGCGGTCATCCGGGCCAGCAGGTCGTTCGCCACGGCCGCGGCCGGGTACTTGCCGTCGGCCACGCCCTTGATCGAACTCGCGTGCCGACCCGTGATAATGAAGTCGTAGTCCCGCCCCGGGCCGGGGAGCATCTGGAACTCGTCCTTCAGCAGCACCAGCGGGGCCTTCGCCCCGGAGTTCGACGACATCGCCACGAACGCGATGGCAGACTTGTCCCCGCCCCCGGACTTCAGGTCTTTCGGCGTCTGGGCCGGGCTCTTGGCGGGGACGATGATTTCCATCTGGTAGGCGAACTTGCCGTCCTTGTCCGCGGGGCAGTACATCGGCACGAACCCGGCCGTGTTGACCGCCCCCTGCACCAGCCCCGTGTTGAACGCGGTGACGTGGAGCTTGCCGTCCCGCAGCGCGGCGAGTTGCTGGTCGCTGGCTTGCAGTTTCGTCGGCCCGACCTCGGCTTCGCCCTTCGGGGCGTCCAGTTCCTTCAGGTACTTCACCTTCTTGCCGGTCGTCGCCGCGAGGTGGTCGAGGAAGGGCTTCCAGGTCGCCTCGGACTTGTCCGCGTCGTCTTCGACGATGGTGGTGAAGGTGAGTTCCGCCGGGTTGAGCCGCTTGCCGGCTTCGGCCGGCGGGTCGGCGACGAGGTCGCCGTCGGCATCCGTGTACCCGTCCGCCAGCTTCGCGTACCGGCCCTGTTGCTTCAGGTACTCCCGGAGTTGCGACACCGTGTCGACCGGCGGGGGCAGCTGGTTGTTGTAGTACATCACGCCGTAAGCCACCCCCGCGAGGAGGGCGAGGAACAGCGCGATCGCGACGAGCCGGACGAGGCTGACCCCCTGTTTCGCCGGGGCCGAGGCCGGTGCGGGTACGGGTGTCGGCGGCGGGACATCGCTGCTCATCGGCGGGCTCCGGTGGCGGGGACTTCGAGTCCAGTTACGGTAAGCCGGAGCGCCGGACGGGGCCAAGAAGATTTGATGAATCCCGACGCCGCGAAAGTACCAAACCGCGACGCGGAAATCCGAGACTCGCCGCGGTCGATCGGGTAAACTTCCAGTTCCCACCCGCGACCCGCTCCCGTGACCCCGCCATGCTGCACCTCCCCCGCCTCCTCGGCACCGCCCTCGCGGTCCTCGGCACTCTGACGAGTGCCGCTCGCCTGGAGGCCGCCGACCAGCCGGTGAACTTCGCCCGGGACGTGCAACCGATCCTGAGCGAGTACTGCTTCCACTGCCACGGACCCGACCAGGCCGCCCGCAAAGCTGACCTCCGGCTGGACACGCACAAGGACGCCCTCGCCGCGATCAAGCCGGGCAAAAGTGCGGAAAGCGAACTCATCAAACGCATCGTCTCCGAAGACCCCGACGAGATGATGCCGCCGAAGAAGTCGAAGAAGAAACTGACGGCGAAGCAAGTCGACACGCTGAAGCGGTGGATCGACGACGGCGCGAAGTGGGGCACCCACTGGGCGTTCACGAAGCCCGAACGCCCCCCGATCCCGGTGAGCCGCGAGGCGAAGCCGAGCGGGTGGCCCCGCAACCCCATCGACTCGTTCATTCTCGCCCGACTCCAACGCGAGAACCTCACACCCTCCCCGGAAGCCGACAAAACCACGCTAATTCGCCGCGTCACGCTCGACCTGACGGGCTTGCCGCCGACGCCGAAGGAAGTCGACGACTTCCTCGCCGACGCTTCACCGGACGCCTTCGAGAAGGTCGTCGACCGCCTGCTGAAGTCCCCCCGCTTCGGGGAACGCATGGTCTGGGAATGGCTCGACGCCGCCCGCTACGCCGACAGTAACGGCTATCAGGGGGACGGCGAGCGGAGCATGTGGCCGTGGCGCGACTGGGCCGTGAAAGCGTTCAACGACGACATCCCGTTCGACGAGTTCACCCGCTTGCAACTCGCCGGCGACCTGCTGCCGAACGCGACGGCGGAACAGAAGCTCGCCACCGGGTTCCTTCGCAACCACATGATCAACGGCGAGGGCGGCCGCATCGCGGAGGAAAACCGCGTCGATTACGTCATGGACATGACCGAAACCGTCGGCACCGTCTGGCTCGGGCTGACGCTCAACTGCTGCCGGTGCCACGACCACAAGTTCGACCCGGTGGCGCAGAAAGAGTACTACAGCCTCTTCGCGTACTTCAACCAGACCCCCGTCACCGGCGGCGGTGGCGACCCGCAGACGAAGCCGGTCGTCGAGCTGGGCACGCCCGAGCAAATGGCGAAGTTGAAGGAGCTCGGCGAGAAGGTGGCGTCTGCCGGGAAGGTCCTGGACGAGTTCGAGACGACGTTCTTCCCGCGGGACAAGGGCAAGCCCGCGAACGCTTCGGACAAGGCCAAGGACTTGCCGAAGGACGTGAAGGACGCCCTCGCTAAACCCGCGACCGGCCGCAACCGTAACCAACTCGGCGCGATCGAGAAGCACTTCGCAAAGTCCGACCCCGATTACGTCGCCAAGTTGAAGGCGCTCAACGCCGTGATCGGCGAGCGGGACGGGCTCAGCGGCCAGATCCCGCGCGTGATGGTGATGGAGGACATGCCCAAGCCGCGCGACTCGTTCGTGTACGTGAAGGGGCTGTACAACAAGCCCGGCGACAAGGTGACGGCCGGCGTTCCCGCGGTTTTGCCCTCGCTTCCCAAGGACGCCCCCGCGAACCGGCTCGGCCTCGCGAACTGGCTCGTGTCCCCGGACCACCCGCTGACGGCTCGCGTCACGGTCAACCGCCTCTGGCAGCAGGTCTTCGGCGTCGGGCTCGTCAAAACGGTCGAGGATTTCGGCGTCCAGGGCGAGCGGCCGGGGAACCAGGAACTGCTCGACTGGCTCGCCGTCGAGTTCCGCGAGTCTGGCTGGTCGCAGAAGAAACTGCTTCGCCTCATCCTCACGTCGGCGGCGTACCGCCAATCGTCGAAACTGACGCCGGCCCTGGCCGAGCGCGACCCCGAGAACCGTCTGCTGGCTCGCGGCCCCCGGTTCCGGATGCCGTCGTGGATGATCCGCGACCAGGCCCTCGCCGCGAGCGGGTTGCTCGTTGACAAGCCGGGCGGCCCGCCGGTGAAGCCGTACCAACCGCCGGGCATCTGGGAAGAAGCGACCTTCGGCGGCAAGCGCTACACCCCCGACACCGGCGACTCGCTCTACCGGCGAAGCGTCTACACCTTCTGGCGGCGGATCGTCGGCCCGACGATGTTCTTCGACGCGGGTGCCCGGCAAACCTGCACGGTGAAGACCGCGCGCACGAACACCCCGCTGCACGCCCTCGCCACGCTGAACGACACGACCTACGTCGAGGCGGCCCGTGTGCTCGCCGAGAAGGTTTTGACCGGCGACGGCGACGACGCGAAGCGGATCGAGTCGGCGTACAGACTGGTGCTGGCGCGAAAGCCGACCGCGGACGAAACCACGGTGCTGACGGCGGGCCTGAAGCGGATGCGGTCGCAGTACGCGAGCGACCCCGCCGCGGCGAAGAAGTTGGTGAGTGTCGGAGCGGCGAAGCGGAACGAGAAACTGGATGTGGCAGAACACGCGGCGTTCACGAACGTGTGCGCGGTGATTCTGAACTTGGATGAGTCAGTCACAAAAGAATAACCGGTGAGCCGCGAGGCGAAGCCGAGCGCGGACGCTTGCACCCATTGCGATCAACTTCCCTGGCAGGCAGCGCCCGCGCTCGGCTCCGCCTCGCGGCTCACCATTGAGGATGAACATGAACCCTCTCAATACCTTCGCCCGACACCTCACCCGCCGCGAACTGTTCGGCCGCGCCACCGCCGGCGTCGGCACCGCCGCGCTCGCGTGCCTGCTCCAGAAAGACGGCCTCGCCGCTTCCCCGACCGGCAAGCCCGTCCCCGGAATCGCCGAACTTCCCCATCACAAGCCGAAGGCCAAGCGGGTCATCTACCTGTTCCAAAACGGGGCCCCGACGCACGTCGACATCTGGGACCATAAGCCCAAGCTGAAGGAACTTCACGGCAAGCCCGTCCCCGAGGAGTACGTTGCCGGCAAGCGTTTCTCCACGATGACCGGCGCGGCCAACGGCAAGCTCATGCTCGCGCCGGTGGAGCCGTTCGAGCAGCACGGCAAGTCCGGGGCGTGGGTGTCGAAGCTGATGCCTCACACGGCGAAGATCGCGGACGAACTCTGCTTCATCAAGTCGATGCACACGGAGGCCGTCAACCACGCGCCGGCGATCACGTTCCTGCTCACCGGCGGCGAACTCCCCGGCCGGCCGAGCATGGGCGCGTGGGCGACCTACGGCCTGGGCACCGGGACCGACAACCTCCCCGGCTTCGTCGCGATGACGTCCATCACGAAGGGCACGACCTGCGGGCAAATCTTCTACGACTTCTACTGGGGAAGCGGGTTCCTGCCGAGCCGCTACCAGGGCGTCAAGTTTCGCGGCAGCGGCGAGCCGGTGCTCTACCTCGCGAACCCCGACGGCGTCAGCCGTGACGTGCGGCGCGGCATGCTCGACGACCTCGCGAAGTTGAACGACCTCAAGCACCGCGACTTCGGCGACCCCGAGATCGCGACGCGGATTTCGCAGTACGAAATGGCCTACCAGATGCAGGCGTCCGTGCCGGAACTGACGGACTTCAGCAAGGAGCCGAGGGAGGTCATCGAGAGCTACGGCCCCGAAGTGAAGCGACAGGGCAGTTTCGCGTACAACTGCCTGATGGCCCGGCGGCTCGTCGAACGCGGGGTGCGGTTCGTCCAGCTGATGCACGCCGGGTGGGACCAGCACAACTCGCTGACGACCGAACTCTACAGCCAGTGCAAGGACACGGACCAGCCGTCGGCCGCGCTCGTCGCGGACCTGAAGCGGCTCGGACTGCTCGACGACACCCTCGTCATCTGGGGCGGCGAGTTCGGGCGGACGCCGTTCATTCAGGGGAACATCGCGGACAAGCCGCGGTGGGGACGCGACCACCACCCGTACGCGTTCACCGTCTGGATGGCGGGCGGCGGCGTGAAGCCGGGCATTTCTTACGGCGAGTCCGACGACCTGGGCATGAACGTGGCAAAAGACCCGGTCCACGTCCACGACTTGCAGGCGACGATTCTGCACCTGCTCGGCATCGACCACGAGCGGCTGACGTACAAATTCCAGGGGCGGAACTTCCGCCTCACGGACGTTCACGGGCACGTCGTGAAGGCGATCCTGGCGTAGGAAGCGAGCTCAACCGGATGGCGGACTTCGAGACTCAACTTCGCGCCGCGGAGGCACACCTGGCGAGCGTGTCCCCGCACCTCGCGGGGATGATCGCCCGCGTCGGCCCCTGCACGCTGACCGCCGAGCCCGACCTGTTCAAGGTGCTCGTCCGGGCGATCGTGGCGCAGCTCATCTCGACGGCGGCCGCGCGCACCATCACGGGCCGGCTGGAGGCCGCCGTGAAGGGGAGGCTCACCCCGGCCGCGGTCCTGACACCCACCGACAACGAGTTCAAGGCGTGCGGCATTTCCGGGGCGAAGCGGAAGGCGATCCGCGGCCTCGCCGAGCACTTCCGGGCGACCCGCGGCTTCGCCAAGCGGGTCGGGGGAGCGCCCGACGAGGACGTCCGGAAGCTACTGCTGCCGCTGACGGGGATCGGTCCGTGGACGGTCGACATGGTCCTCATCTTCGGCCTCGGCCGGCCGGACGTGCTGGCGGTCGGGGACATGGGATTGCGGGCCGGCGTCCGCGACCTGTTCGGCCTGCCGGACCTGCCGACACCGAAGCAACTCGCCGAACTGACGGAGCCGTGGCGGCCGTACCGCAGCGTCGCGACGTGGTACGTCTGGCGGTCCCGCGGCTGGGTGCCGCAGTCGGAGTGAGTGTCGAGACGCTTCACGCCGGGTGGGCCGCGGGTTCGGTCAGCCGCACCGCGGACACGCCTTCCCTTCGACGTACTTCGGCGACGCCTGCTCTTCGACCGTCAGGACCGCCTGGCAGACGTAGCACTGCTTCCAGTCCGACTCCCGCAGGTCGGTGCCCACCGCGACGCGCTTGTCGAACACGAAACACGCCCCGTCGAAGTGGTCGCCGCCGGCCTGCTCGAAGTACCGCAGGATGCCGCCGTCGAGCTGATACACCTGGGAAAAGCCCGCGGATTCGAGGTACGGCGCGGCCTTCTCGCAGCGGATGCCGCCGGTGCAGAACGTCACGACCGGGCGGCCCCGCAGCTCGTGCGGCAGCAGGCCCGCCGCCTGCGGGAAGTCGCGGAAGTCGTCGACCCCGACAGCGACCGCCCCGCGGAACGTGCCGACGGCGACCTCGAAGGAGTTGCGGGTGTCGAGCAGCGTCACCGGCCGGCCCTCGTCGAGCCACCGTTTCAATTCCACCGGTGAGATGCGGGGGGACGTATACCGGTGCGGTTCGATCCCCGGCACGCCGAAGGCGATGATCTCCTTCTTGATCTTCACCAACATGCGGTTGAACGGTTGCTCGGTGCTGTAACTCCACTTCACGTCCAACTCGCCGACGCCGGGGACGGATTGAAGGTGTGAGACGAGGGCATCCACGGCCGGGCGCTCGCCGGCGACGAAGAGATTGACACCCTCGGCACTGAGCAGAATGGTGCCGCGGAGCCGCAACTCCGCGGTCAGGCCGCGGAGTTCGTCCCGTAATTCCACGAGGTTTTGCAGCGCGGCGAACCGGTACGCCGCCGCGTTGGCGACGGGTCCCGTCTCAACCTTTGACGAGTTCATCCCAGAGCTTCTTGTACTCGGTCAGGAACGCGAGGCCCGCCTCGGGGTCGTAGGACTTGCCGACCTCGCACAGGGTGTACCGGTCGTACCCGATCCCCTTCAACCGGGCGAACAGGTCGCGGTACGGGTACTTGCCGGCCTTGTCGTTGGTCAGGTCGTTGATGTGACAGGACCGGATGTGCTTCGCCAGCAGGTCGAAGTTTTCCTTGATGCTGCCGCCGTCCACGTCCGTCGGGTTGGAGTTCCACGTCAGGCCGACCGACGGGTGCCCGCAGGCGTCCATGATGGCCTTCATGTTCTTGGGGACCTGCGTGACCGGCCCGTGAACCTCGACGCAGATGTCCAGCCCGGCGTCGGCCGCGGCCTGGCCGCACTCCTTCAGCGCGGTGCCGATTTGATCGCACGCTTTTTCGACGGTGTACCCCTTCGCCACGCCGTTCGGCCGGACCTTGACCATTTTCCCGCCGAGGTCGGCGGTCAGTTTGACGAACGCCTTGCAGTCCTCGACGTTTTTCTTGACGACCTCCGGGTCCGCGGAGTGGAACTCGGCGACGCTGCCGCAGCCCCAGAAGGCGATGCCGGCGTCCGCGAACTGTTGCTTGACGGCCTTCCGCTCGTCGGCCGTCAGCTTCGGCTCGACGCCGTGCTTGTGGGTCGTCCGGCACTCGACGGCGGCGATGCCGACCTTCTGGCACGTCTTCAGGACGGTCGGCAGATCCCAGTTCGCCGCGACGTTGTACGTCACGAGCCCGAGCTTGAACTTCGGCGGCTCGTCCGCTTTGGCGAACGCGCCGGCGGCGAAGGGTGCGGCACCGGCGGCGGCGAGGAACGAACGGCGGGACAGGTCCATGGCGGAGACTTCCGTGGGGTGGGGTGGGGCGTGGAAGTCATCTTCCGGACGGGAGGGGCGAACGCAAACGGGAATTTTTTCGGAGGTGGGGCAATAACTCGGCGGGCTCGCGCATCGGTAGGGGTAAGAACAGGTCGGTCGGCGATGGGGTTGGCAGCGTCCCCACGCCGACCGACCTGATCGTTTTTGCTACTTGCTCACCCACACCGCGGGCGGCGCGATCTCGTCCGCAGGCCGTTTGCCGGCGTCGGCCCGGCCGGTCCCGGCGAGTCGGCTGACGACTTTCACCGTCATGTCGTGCTCGCACCGGACCTGACAGCTCAGCCGGACGCCGGTCAGGCCCTTCGCGGCCAGCACGGTCTTCTCCGCCTCCGTGATCGTGGCCGGTTCGCCGGACACGAACTCGACCTTGCACGTCGTACAGCGGGCGTTCCCGCCGCAGGCGTGGAGCTGGTCGACGCCGGCTTCGTCCGTCAGGGCGAGGACGAGCCGCTTGTTTTCGGGGACGTCGAACGTTCCGACGCCGTCGACGGTGAGCTTCGGCATGGGGCTTCTCGGGGTGCTACGCGGCGATCCGGACCCGGAACGGGCCGACGACGCGCGGGGTTTCCTCGGCACTGCGGATGAGGCTTTCCAGTTCCCGGCGGGCGTTGTCGAGGACCATCGCCGCCGGCGAATCGGATCCGACTTGTTGTAGCAACTCCGCGAGTTCGCCGGCCGCCCAGCGGGTTTCGACGGGGTCGATGTCCGGGGCCTGCGACGCCAGGAAGGGGACGGTGTTCGCTGCGATCATGCCCAAACCTCCTTGTTCGGGGGGAAGCGTGGATTATTTTCCGCGGCGCGGCGGACCGCAAGCCCAACCGCCCGCGGTCACCCCGCGGCGACTTCGACGAGGTTGTCGAAGAACGTCGCGCCGCCGCCGAGGTCGGTCAGGGCGGTGCTCGTGGTCGTGTTGCAGTTCACGCCGTCCACGGTGAACTTGTTCCACCAGATGCCGAAGCTGACGACGACGCCGGGGCTGACGGTCTCGCCCACCACGGCCCTCGCGCGGAAGCTGCCGCGGTCGTTGAAGACGCGGACGCGGTCGCCGTCGGCGATGCCTCGGTTGCCGGCGTCCGCGGGGTGCATTTCCACGACGGGTTCGCCGGCGCTCGCCCGCAAGGATTCGATGTTGGCGAACGTCGAGTTCAGGAAGCTCGGGTTCGGCGGCGTCACCATCTGGAGCGGAAACTTCGCCGCGAGTTCCGGCTTCGTCTGCGGGTCTTCGTGCGGCGGGACGTAGTGCGGCAGCGGGTCGCGGCCAGCCGCCGCTTCGCGGGCGCTGTAGAACTCGCACTTCCCGGACGGGGTGCCGAAATTCCCCTCGGCGAACGGCGTCCACGTCTCGGGCAGGTTCAGGCGGACCGGTTCGCCGGTGCGGAGGCGGTCCCAGGAAATACCCTGAAATGCGGAATCCGGCGTGCGGAATGCGGATTGATCGGGTCGGGTGTCATTCCGAATTCCGCGTTCCACGTTCCGCATTGCTCCCGAGCATAGCTCCTCGTCCGACTCGGCGAAGAGTTCCGGTTCGAGGCCCATCTCCGCGGCCAGCAACCGGAACGCCTCCGTGTTCGGCTTCGCCTCCGCGAGCGGGGCGATCGCCGGCGGGTTGGCCTGGACCTGCAGGTGCCCGTAGCTGCTGTGGACGTCCCAGTGTTCGAGCTGCGAAGTCGCCGGCAGGACGATGTCCGCGTAGTCGGCGGTGTCGGTCGGGAACTGTTCGATCACGACGGTGAACAGGTCGTCGCGCTTCAGCCCGCGGATGACCTTGGCCTGATCGGGGTTCACCGCGGCGGGGTTCGCGTTGTAGACGACGAGGGCCTTCACCGGCGGCCCCGGCAGTTCACCCGCCAGCGCTTCCGCGAGCTGGACCATGTTGATCGTCCGCGTCCCCGGCGGGATCAGGTCCGGGCGTTCGAGGTACGCCGTGTCGAAGGGGTACATTTTGCTGGTGCTGAGCAGCGCCCCGCCGCCGGGGTAGCGCCAGTCGCCGGTGATCGCGGGCAGGCACGTCACGGTGCGGACCGCCATCCCGCCGCCGCCGTGCCGCTGCATCCCGTAGTTGAGGCGGATCAGGGCGGGGCCGCCGAAGAGTTGCCGGGACCGGCCGTACTCCCCGGCGAACTGCTCGATCGTTTCGACACTCAAGCCCGTGATCTTCGCGACTTTCTCCAGCGGGTGCTCGTTCATGACCCGCTCGCGGAGCTCGGCCGCCCCGACGGTGTAGCGGTCGAGGTAGTCCTGGTCCTGCAAGCCGTCCCGAAACAGAACGTGCATCACGCCGAGGGCGAGGGCCGCGTCGGTTCCGGGCCGAATCGCAATCCACCAGTCCGACCGTGCAGCAGTGCGGCTGCGGTGCGGGTCGATCGTCACGACCTTCGCGCCGTGCTTCTTCGCCTGCACCATCAGCGACCACAGGTGCGTGTTCGTGACGCTCGTGTTCGAGCCCCAGTTCACGATGTACCGCGAATGCACGGTGGCCAGCGGGTCCGTGACGGCGCGGGTGCCGAGGGTCACGTCGCAACCGGCGGCCCCGGCGGTGGCGCAAATCGTGCGGTCCAGCAGGGACGCCCCGAGGCGGTGGAAGAACCGGCGGTCGAGGCTGGACCCCTGGATTTTTCCCATCGTGCCGGCGTAAGAGTACGGAAGGATCGCCTGCGGGCCGTCGGGGCTGTCTACAATGGATTGAAGCCGAGCAGCGATTTCCCGGACGGCGTCCGCCCAGGAGACCCGCTCGAACCGGCCCTCGCCCTTCGGCCCGACCCGCCGCAGGGGGTGGGTCAGCCGGGTCGGGTGGTAGACGCGGTCGAGATACCTTGCTACCTTTTGACAGAGGAACCCGCGGGTGAACGGGTGGTCCCGGTCGCCGCGGAGCTCGACGGCCCGGCCGGCCGGGTCGACCCCGACGACGAGGCCGCAGGTGTCCGGGCAGTCGTGGGGGCAGACGGCTTTGACGGTCTTCAGCCCGAGGCTCATGATTCGGGGCTCCGGCTCAATCGGGGTGGAGTCAGTGTAGTTCGGTCGTCCCGCGTCGGGTAAATTCCGGAGAAATTGCCGCCGCCGGCTTGCGATCCGGACCGCCCGTTCTCATCATGGTTTACATCCCTCTCGCCCGTTGAGTAAGTTCTACCCGACGGAGTTACGGACAGGGGTTACGGTCCATGCCGGCTCCCGCAAACGTCGCCGAATTCATCGAAGTGGTTCGGAAGAGTGGGTTGGTCGCGGACGACCGACTCCAGGCCGAACTCGGGGTGCTGCGGAACGACCCCGCCGCCACCGGGAACATCGACCAGCTCGCCACCGCCCTCGTCCGCGACGGCCTCCTCACGCGCTTCCAGGC
>ERZ1066123.468-NODE-468-length-30474-cov-17.191788_pt1 | contig 30474 bp, 21 predicted proteins | sample MGYA00382770_ERZ1066123 | MGnify/ENA primary metagenome ERZ1066123 (study PRJEB33369, sample SAMEA5778353) | biofilm metagenome | biome: Industrial cooling water; feature: Water cooling tower basin; material: Biofilm | place: United Arab Emirates | collected...
TCACCATCACCAATTCGCGCTATGGCATCGCGATGTTCATGATCCACGGCGGCATCTACGAGAATATCCGTTTCAGCAATATCCGGATCGCCACCGGAGGGCGGCATCCGCGCCACTACCCGATCTTCATCGACATCGACGACCGCGCCGACACGCCAGACCAACAGGGCAGCGCCCCTTCCCGTGCGCCGGGACGGATCACAGGCCTCACCTTCGACGGGATCGACATCAGCACCGGCGGGAACATCATGATCGGCGGGCACCCGACCTCGCCCGTGACCGACCTCACTTTAAGAGGCATTCGGATGCGGGTGGCCGACGCCCAGCGCCTGCCCGATCTGGCGGGCAAGCCGCGCGGCAACCGCACCTTCCAGCCTGTTCCCGGTTCGCCCGATTACTCAGGGGTCGATGCGCATATCGTGCTCGGCTCGGTCGATGGGGCGCGGCTTTCAGGGGTCGATGTGAAAGTGGCTCTGCCCGCCGATGCGCGCCCTGCCATCGCCACGCCGGATTCCCGCAACATCGTGATCGAAGGAGCCAGCAAATGAACCTTTCGCGCCGCACCTTCATGGCCGGGGCCGCCGCAGCCGGACTGGCCGCACCCGCCGCCGCGCAAGGGATTTTCGCGCGGCCCGATGCCGCTGGCCAGCTCGCCTTCCCCGAAACCGCCCCGCCCCACCCCGATTTCCGCGCGCTGCTGCCTGAGAAAGTGGCAATCCGATCCGTCGATCTCTACGCCCTGCCCGGCAGCGAAACCGTGCTGGTGAGGGTGTTGAGCGAGGACGGGGACGAAGGCGTGGTGCGCGCCTCCACCAAGGTCGAACACACCGGGCAGTTCTTCAAAGACTTCGCCGTCCCGCGCTTCACCGGGACTGACGCCCGCAACCTTGCCGACACGATCCGCCGGGCTGCGCGCGAGGACTATGAATATGCCGGGCTGCCCTATTGGGCCACGCTGGGCCAGGTCGAGGTGGCGATCTGGGACATGCTGGGCAAACGCCTGCGCCAGCCCTGCGCCGCGCTGATCGGGCCGGTGCTGCACACGTCGATCCCGATCTACATGTCCTCCAACAAGCGCGACACATCGCCCGAGGCCGAAATTGCGCATCTCCAGCAGCGGGTCGAGGAGACCGGCACGCGGTGCGTCAAGGTCAAGATCGGGCGGCGGATGGGATACAACACCGATATGCAGCCCGGCCGCAGCGAGGCCGTGATCGCCGGGCTGCGCAAGGCGTTTGGTGACGGCATGACGATCTATGCCGATGCCAACGGGGCCTATGACCTGCCGATGGGGCTTGAGATCGCGGCGATGCTGGAGGACCACGGCGTCGCCCTGTTCGAGGAGCCCTGCCCGTTCGAGGATTTCGAGATGACTGCGCAGCTCGCCGCAGCGATCCGTCAACGCGGATACAAGCTGAAAGTGGCAGGCGGGGAGAACGACTACGCGCTGGAACGCTGGCGCTGGCTGATCGCCAACCGCGCCTTCGATGCGATCCAGCCCGATCCGATGTATGCAGGCGGCATCTTCAGGAACCTTGCGATCATGGCGATGGGGCGCGACGCAGGGCTGCTCTACAACCCGCACTTCCCCCGCAACGGCGCCGACAGCGCGCCGATGCTCCACCTGTGCGCGGGCGCGGCGAACCTGTGGGGCTTTCAGGAATACCGTTCGCGCGAAGATACGCTGGACTTCGCCCACAGCCCGGTGCTGGCCCCGGTCAACGGCGAGGTAAGCGTGCCGCTCAGCCCCGGCTGGGGGATCGAATATGATCCCGCCATCTGGAAACGCGCCCGCAAGCTTTAGGACGCGGTCTCGCGCAGCAGACGGCGGTGTTCGGCCTGATCGAGCCTGTAGCCCCAGATCAGCCCGGCCGACAGGATCACGCCGATGAGCGGGATGATCGCCATGATCGCCTTCAGGCCCCACAGCGTCTCGGCGCTTTGCACGGCGTTGGGGACATAGCCGATCGCAGTCAGCAACACGCCCAGCAGCGCCCCGTTGAGGCCGAGCGCGAGTTGCTTGGCGAAGGAGGCAAAGCCGAACACCTTGGCATCGTGGCGCTGGCCGGTCTTCCACGCGTTGTATTCGACTGTGTCGGGCAGCATCGCCCAGAACAGCACCTGATAGGCGACATTCCCGACCGAAATCAGCGCGATGAACAGCGCGGCCAGCATAGGGTCTTTGGTCGGCACGGCGAAGAACAGGGCATAGGCGGCGATGCTCAGGCCGTTGGCATAAAGCCAGGCGTTGCGCTTGCTCGTGGCCCGCGCGACCCACGCCCACAGCGGCGCGCAGGCGAGGTTCACGACCAGCGCGAAGGGCACCAGCGAAGGCACCAGATCCTCCCGCCCGAGATAATATTCGACGTAATAGGCCAGACACTTGTTGGTCATGGTGAAGGCGAGGCTGGAGATGATGATGCAGGCGAAAATCCGCATCAGCGGGCCGTTGTGGCGCACCATCCGCAAGGCTTCGGCGAAATCGGTCAGCGTGGCTGCAATCGAGACGCCCGCCGGATTGGCTTCGACCAGCCGTTCGGGCTCGCGGGTGCTGGCGAATACCAGCCAAAAGAACGGCAGGCTCACCACCCCGGTCAGCGCGGCGGCGATCACATAGGTGGCATTGCTCTCCCCCCCGCCGAACGCGGCGATCAGGCGCGGCATGGCGAAGGTCACCGCCGCGCCGCCCGCAAAGGCGAAGACCATGCGCCAACCCGCCATGCTCGCGCGTTCGTCGGCATCCTGCGAAATGCGGGCCGACAGCGCGCTGTAGGGGATCGACACCAGCGAATAGGCGGTGCGCAGGAATATCTGGGAGAGCAGCGCGTAAAGGAACAGCCCGCCCTGCCCCTCCTCAGGCGTCAGAAAGGCGGCGACGAATGCCACCACCAGCACCGGCGAGGCGAAGATCAGATAGGGGCGGTATGATCCCCAGCGGCTGCGGGTGCGATCGGTGATTGCGCCGATGATGGTGTCGGCAAACCCGTCCCACAGGCTCGCCACCAGGAACACCGTTCCAGCCAAAGAAGGGGCGAGGCCGAGCACGTCGGTGTAGAACGGCATCATCAGCAGGTTCAGCGCCTGCCAGAAGATGTTGAACCCGAAATCGCCCGCCGCCCAGCCGATCTTCGCGCCAGTGCTCAGGGGGGGCTCAGCCTTCATCGCACCACAATTCGCGCACGGCCCATGCGGCCATCTTCGGCTCGCGGGTGCGGGTGAACACGCCCTTCAGGTTGTGCACCACCCGCCGCCCATGCTGCGCGGTGCGGAAATCGGCAAAGGCCCAGATATGCCCGCCGACCACTGCCGGATGGGCGGTGATCGCCTGCCAGTAGGCGCGGATGAAGCGGGCCTGATATTCCTCGGTGAACAGCTGATCGTAGCTGGCGTGCTGCCCGGCCAGCGCATCCGCGCCGAACTCGGCGACGAGGATCGGCTTGCCGTGCGCGGCGATGGCATCGAAATCGGCATTGAGGCGCGCCACGGCGCGATCAAGCTGGGCCGGTTCGGAATACCAGCCGTGGTAGCGGTTGATCATCAGCAGATCGGCCTCGGCAAAGGCGGGATCGTCATTGCCCGCATAGCCGACATTGGCGTGGGTGAGCGGGCGCGAGGGATCGAGCGAGCGCGCATGGCCGAACAGTTCGCGCCAGTAGGCGGGAGAATGTGTCCGGTAATCGGATTCCGCCAAGTATCCGGGCTCGTTCGACAGGCTCCACGCGATCACGCAGGTGCGGTTGACATCGCGCGCGATCAGCTCGGCCACCGCCTGCTTGTGCGCGGCGAGGGTGGCGGCATTGACCTTGCGGAAATCGAGATTGATCGAGAACACCTCGTCGATCACCAGCAGGCCCAGCTCGTCTGCCAGGTCGAGGAATTCCTCGGCATAGGGATAGTGCGAGGTGCGCACCGAATTGGCCCCGCACCACTTCAACAGGCGGAAATCCTTGATCATCTGCGGCGGGTTGAGGCCCCGGCCATGGATCGGGCTGTCCTCGTGCTTGCCGAAGCCTTGCAAGGTGTAAGGCGCGCCGTTGAGCAGCACCTGTGTGCCGTCCACCGCGAAACTGCGCAGGCCGACGCGCTGGGTAACACGGTCGATCAGGGTGGCGTCCGCCGCGTGGACATCAAGCTGGAGAGTGTAGAGGTTGGGCTCCTCAGGGGACCACAGGCGCGCGGGGTCAGGGGCCAAACGCACCGCAGCGTCCGGCCCTTCCGCCTCGCCCCGCCACGTCCCGCCAAAGCCCGAAAGGCTGGCCACCAGCCTTTGGCCTTCGTGGAGCGCGCAATGCACTTTGATCGTTTCGGTATCGATGGTGAGGCGATAATCCCGCAGCCCCGCCCTTGGCCTGGTGACCAGATGCACCGGGCGATTGATCCCGCCATAGGGGAAGAAATCGAACCGCACGGCGGGCAGATATTCGTCGCGGTAGCGGCCCTCGGTGATGTAGTCGCTCTGCGTCACCCGCTGCGTCGGCCCATCGACGGGGAGCAGATTCGATACGCGCACCACCAGCGTAACCTCGCTGCCCGGATCGGCGAGCCCGTCGAGCGGCACCTCGAACGGCAGCATCGCCGCGCCGCTGCGCCCGGCGGGCTGGCCGTTGATCCAGACATCGGCATGATAATCGACCGAGCCGAAACGCAATACCGCTTCATCGCCGGGCGCCAGCGGGGGGAGCCAGAAGCGCACCTCCAGCCAGGCGCTACCGACGTAGTTCATGTAACCGGCCTCGGCCAGCTGTTCGTTCCAGCTGCCGGGGATGGCAATGGGCAGGGCGCTCTCGCGGGCGAGGCCTTGATGCCAGCCTTGCGCTTCCCCGTTCTCGTCAGGATCGAAAGCGATATGCCACACCCCCGAAAGATCGCGGGACGAGCGGCAGGCGTTGTCGAGCGGGCGGATCATGCGGCCTGCGCTGCGGCGGGCATGGCGCCGGGCGGGATGATCGCGCCGGGGTGGCGGATCACGGCGGCGGCGAGGCTGCAACCGGCCATCGCCGCCTCGCGCGGGGCCAGCCCGGCCTGCCGCGCGGCGAGGTATCCGGCGTTGAAACTGTCGCCCGCCCCGGTGGTGTCCACGACCTCGGCCACGACCTGCGCGGGCACGTGCGCGGTGCCATCGGGGGAGGAGACAAACGCCCCGTCCGCCCCCAGTTTCACCGCCACTTCGCTCGCGCCCAGCCCGTGCCAGCGGGCGGCGCAGGCGGCCGGATCGCGGTCGCTAAACAACACGGCATCATCGCTGAAAGTCGGCAGAGCAATGTCGATCACGCCCGCCAGCCCCTCGATTGCCCGCACTGCCATGGCCGCGTCAGCCCAGCCGCGCGGGCGGTAATTGCTGTCGAATGCCACGCGCACGCCCTGCCGACGAACCGCCGACGCCAGTGCAACGACCTGCGCACGATCATGCTCATCGAAGAGCGAAAGCGTGATCGCGGAAAAGTACAGCACCGCGCACCCGGCCGCCGCCTCAAGTAGCGCCTCGGCCCCCTCGCAATCGAAGAACGCCCGCGCCGCCGAAGCCTCACGCCAGTAGGAAAAACTGCGCTCGCCGGCTTCGTCGAGCCGGATGGCATAGAGCCCGGGCGCGCGGGTCGGGTGGGTCAGGCACCAGTCTGCCCCCAGCCCCTCGCGCGCCATCGCTGCCTTGATGTCGGCGCTGAAATCATCCTGCCCCAGCGCAGTCATGAACGCCGCATCGCACCCCAACCGCCGCAGATAGACCGCGACGTTGAACGTGTCGCCCGCCACGCCCATCCGCCAGCTTTCCGCGCCGCTGCGGCTCAGTTCGAGCATCGCTTCGCCGAAGCACAGGACCTGCGGGCGGCGCACTACCAGTTCCACATCGTGCCGTCCTGCAACCGCGCGACGGGGAGATAGGCGGGCTTGTAGGGATATTTCGCCGCCAGCGCCTCGTCGATGTCGACCCCGTGGCCCGGTGTTTCGCCGCAGTGCAGGTAGCCCGCTTCAAACCGGTAATCATGCGGGAACACCGCATCGGTTTCCGGCGCATGGCGCATATATTCCTGAATGCCGAAATTGGGCGCCCAAGTATCGAAATGCAGCGCCGTGCCCATGGTGACGGGCGACAGATCGGTCGCCCCGTGGCAGCCGGTGCGGATCTGGTAAAGGCTGGCAAGATCGGCAATGCGGCGCAGATGCGTCACCCCGCCCGCGCCGACGATGGTGGCGCGGATATAGTCGATCAGCTGGTTCTGGATCAGGTCCTTGGCGTCCCAGATGCTGTTGAAAATCTCACCCACCGCCAACGGCGTCACGGTGTGCTGGCGGATCAGTTTGAACGCCTCCTGATTTTCCGCCGGGGTCGCATCCTCCAGCCAGAACAGCTGGTAAGGCTCCAGCATCTTGCCGAGATTGGCCGCTTCCTGCGGGGTATAGCGGTGGTGGCCATCGTGCAGCAGGTGGTGATCGAAGCCGTAGGTCTTGCGCAGTTCATCGAACAGCTTGGGCACGTAGTTCAGCGCTTTGCGCGTATCCCACCCGGTCACCGACGGCAGGGCCGCATCGGCGGGTTCGTAGTAGAGCTTGCCGCGCCCAACGCCATAAGCGTCCTTGATCCCCGGCACCCCGGTCTGGGCGCGGATCGCCTTGTAGCCCATGTCGATATACTGGCCCACGGCCTCGACCGTTTCGGCAATGTCGGAGCCGTTGGCATGGCCATAGACCATCACCCCATCGCGGCTACGCCCGCCCAGCAGCTGATAGAGCGGCATCCCCGCCATCTTGGCCTTGATGTCCCACAGCGCCACATCGACCGCCGCGATGGCCCGCATCGTCACCGGGCCGCGCCGCCAATAGGCTCCGCGATAGAGATATTGCCAGATATCCTCGATCCGGCGCGGGTCCATGCCGATCAGGCAGGGCACGACATGGTCTTCAAGATAGGATACCACCGAAAGCTCGCGCCCGTTGAGGGTCGCATCGCCGATCCCGTAAACACCCTGATCGGTTTCGATCTTCAAGGTCACGAAATTGCGGCCCGGCGAACACACCACGACCTTGGCGGAGACGATCTTCAAGACACGAAACCCTTCCCGTTTGCAGCGCAGCGCGAGGCCCGAACCCGGCGACAGGCACCTTGCATCCGGGCTATAGCCGTGATAATTGGACTGTCAATGTCAGTCGAATTGACTGGACCAATTTACGGAAGCACAAGCATGGCCCCGCTGCCCCCCGCACCCAAATCCGCCCGGCTGTATCAGGTCGCAGCCGAAAAGCTGGCAAAGGCGATCGCAGCCGGGACCTATGCGGTGGGAGAACGACTCCCGGCAGAGCGCGAACTGGCCCAGCAGTATGATGTCAGCCGCACGACCATTCGTGAAGCCGTGATTGCGCTGGAATTGTCGGGACTGGTCGATGTGCGGGTCGGATCGGGGGTCTATGTCACGGGCAAGCAGGTCGATCTTGGTGTCGCCAATCTCGACATCGGGGCTTTCGAACTGACCGAGGCGCGCATCCTGATCGAAGGCGAAGTGGCAGCCCAGGCGGCCCTGCACGCGACGGACGAGGATATCGCCGCGCTCAAGCGCCTGCTCGCCGAGATGGACAAGGCCAACACGGACAAGGCCAACCGCAGCGGCGCCGGGGCAAGCGAGCTGATCGACCGGCAGTTCCACGAAACCATCGCCCGGATCAGCAGCAACGGCGCGCTGGAAGCGGCGGTGCAGCACCTCTGGACGATCCGCAATCGCTCCCCGCAATGCGTGCGCATGTTCGAAAAAAGCCGCGACAAGGGCAACAAGCCCGTGATCGACGAACATGCCGCGATCGTCGCCGCGCTCGAGCAGCGCGATCCCGCCGCTGCGCGCGCGGCGATGCGCGATCACCTCGGGCGGGTGCTGAACTACCTGCTCGATGCCAGCGAGATCGAAGCATTGGAAGAGGCCAAGGCCAAGGTGGCCGAGCGCCGTTCGCGGTTCGCCAAGACGGGCTGACCCGCGCCCCTCACAATCCCCCCTTCATTCGAGAAAGATTCCCGTGGCCAAAGCCCTTGCCCTCAATCCCGACCGGCTGTTCCCCTCGCAGCCGCGCACCCGTGACATTGCGCGGCAGCTTTACAGCCAGATCGCCGGGTTGCCGATCCTGAGCCCGCATGGCCATACCGATCCCGCATGGTTCGCCGAAAATGCCCCGTTCGAGAACCCGGCGGCGCTGTTTATCGAGCCCGATCACTACGTCTACCGGATGCTCTATTCGCAAGGGATTGCGCTCGACAGCCTCGGCGTGCGGCGGGCTGACGGCTCCCGCGCCGATGTGGACCCGCGCGATGCATGGGGCATTCTGGCGGCCAATCACCATCTGTTCCGGGGCACGCCGTCGCGCAGCTGGCTCGACTGGGTGTTTGCCGAGGTGTTCGGGCTGGATGTCACGCTGACGCCTGAGACGGCGCGGCATTACTACGATACCATCGATGCCGCCTTGCAGACCCCGGCGTTTCGTCCGCGTGCGTTGTTCGACAGGTTCGGGATCGAAGTCATCACCACCACCGAAGGCGCGCTCGATGACCTTGCGCACCACCAGACGATCCGGGCGGAAAACGCCCGCGATGGCGGGTGGCAGGGACGGGTGCTGACCGCCTATCGCCCCGATGGCGTGGTCGATCCCGAGTTCGAAGGCTTTGCCGAAAACCTCGCGCTGCTGGCCGATCTGACCGGCGAGGATACGGGAAGCTGGCAGGGCTATCTCGCCGCGCATCGCCAGCGCCGGGCGTTTTTCAAGGCAATGGGCGCGACTTCGACCGATCACGGCCATCCCACCGCGCGCACCGCGAACCTCTCGCCTGCCGATGCCGAGGCGCTGTTCCGCCGTGTGAAGCACGGCGCAACGGGCGAGGATGCGGAGCTGTTCCGCGCGCAAATGCTCACCGAAATGGCACGCATGAGTCTCGACGACGGGCTGGTGATGCAGATCCACCCCGGATCGTGCCGCAATCACAACGCCGGAGTGTTCGCGCGTTACGGGCGGGACAAGGGCGCGGATATCCCGACCCGCACCGATTATGTCCACGCGCTGCGCCCGCTGCTCGATGTGGTCGGCAACGAGGCGGACCTGTCGATCATCCTCTTCACGCTCGACGAAAGCGTCTATGCGCGCGAACTCGCGCCGCTCGCCGGGCATTATCCCTGCCTCAAGCTGGGGCCGAGCTGGTGGTTCCACGACAGCCCCGAAGGCATGCGCCGGTTCCGCCAGATGACCACCGAAACCGCCGGGTTCTACAACACGGTCGGTTTCAACGACGATACGCGCGCCTTCCTCTCGATCCCGGCGCGGCATGATGTGGCGCGGCGGATGGATTGCGGGTGGCTGGCGGAACTGGTCGCCGATCACCGGCTGGGCGAGGATGAGGCGGCAGAACTTGCGGTCGATCTCACCTACAACCTCGCCAAGCGGGCCTATCGGCTGTGACGCGATTGTCGCAGGGTGCCTTGGCGGACCTGCCGCCTATGGTGGCGCGGCCCGGCTATGACCGGGCGGCGGTGAAGGCGGGGATCGTCCACCTCGGTATCGGAGCGTTCCACCGGGCGCACATGGCCGACTATATCGATAGGGCGCTGGCGGAGGGGGATCATCGCTGGGGGATAACCGGTGTATCGCTGCGATCCCCCGGCGTGCGCGATCAACTGGCGCCGCAGGATGGGCTTTACACCCTCATCGCGCGTGACGGCAGCGGGGATAGGCTGCGAATCATCGGGGCGGTTGGCCGGGTGCTGGTCGCCGCAGAGGACCCGGCGGCGGTGATCGCCGCAATGGCGCACCCGGATGTGCGGATCATCTCGCTGACCGTGACCGAGAAGGGCTATTGCCACGATCCGGCGACCGGCGCGCTCAATCCCGCGCATCCTGATATCGTGCATGATCTCGCGCACCCGGAAACGCCGCGCTCGGCCATCGGCTATCTGGTGGCCGGGCTGGCGGCGCGGCGGGCGGGCGGCGCGGGGCCGGTCAGCCTGCTGAGCTGCGACAACCTGCCCCACAACGGCGCGGTGCTGGCACGGGTGGTGCGCGAATTCGCCGCGATCGCCGCGCCCGGTTTGCCGGAGTGGATCGCGGCCAATGTCGCCTTCCCCGCCACCATGGTCGACCGGATCGTCCCCGCCACCACCGAAGCCGACCGCGCCGCCCTTGCCGCCACGCTGGGGTGCGAGGATCACGGGATGGTCAAGGCCGAGCCCTTCACGCAGTGGGTGGTGGAAGACAGCTTCGCCGCCGGTCGCCCCGATCTCGCAGCCTTCGGGGTGCAGCTGGTCGACGATGTGCGCCCTTGGGAACTGGCCAAGCTGCGGATGCTCAACGGCAGCCATTCGACGATTGCCTACATGGGCCTCGCGCAACGCTATGAATTCGTCGATCAGGCGATTGCCGATCCGGCGATTGCCGCCACGATCAGGTCGTTGATGATCGAGGCGGCCTCCACCCTGCCCCCCATGACCGGCTTCGATCCGGCGGACTATGCCGAGGCGCTGCTGGCGCGCTTTGCCAATCCGGCGCTCGAACACCGGCTGGCGCAGATCGCGATGGACGGATCGCAGAAGCTGCCGCAGCGGCTGGTGCAGACGGTCGCGGATCGCCATGCCGCCGGGCACCCTGCCCCCGCCGCCGCGCGCGGGATTGCGGGGTGGATGGCGCACCTTGCCGGGCCGCATGTCAACGATCCGCTCGCCGCCGCGCTGGTGCCGCTCGCCGAGGCCGCCGGGGGCGATCCCCGGCGGCTGGTGGAGAGCCTGTGCGATGTCGCGGCGATCTTCGGCGAGACGGGCAAGGCCGACTGGTTCCGCCAACAGATCATGGCAGCGGCCAGCGCATGACGGCCCCACCCCGCCACCTCATCGCCTCAGAGCAGGACAGCGTCGGCATCGCCCTCGCCCCGCTCACCGCAGGCGAGACCGTGGAAGGCATGACCATCGCCGAGCCCATCGCCGCCGGGCACAAGTTTGCCGTCCGCGCGCACCAGCCGGGCGAGCCCGTGATCAAGTTCGGGCAACCCATCGGCCAGGCGAGCGCGGCGATCCCGCCGGGCGCGCATGTCCACACCCACAACGTCGCCTTCGCTGCCAGCGACGCCGCGCCCGCCATCGCCAGCCGCATCGTCGAGCCGCCGCCGCGGCGCGCCGAATTCCTCGGCTATCACCGCCCCGATGGCCGGGTGGGAACGCGCAATTTCATCGGCATTCTCACCTCGGTCAATTGCTCGGCGAGCGTCGCGCGGCGGATTGCGGCGCATTTCACCCCTGAACGGCTCGCGCCGTTCCCCAACGTCGATGGGGTGATCGCCTTCAGCCATATGTCGGGCTGCGGCATGGCGAAGGAGGGGCGCGGCATGGCGAACCTGCGGCGCACCATCGGCGGCTATGCCCGCCACCCCAATTTCGCCGCCGTGCTGATCGCCGGGCTGGGGTGCGAGGTCAACCAGATCGATCCGCTGCTGGCCGATCAGGGCCTCACCCGCGGCGCGATATTGCGCAGCCTGACCATTCAGGACGCGGGCGGCACCAGGGCCGCGATTGCTGCGGGGATTGCCGAGGTGGAAGCGATGCTGCCCCTCGCCAACGCCGCCCGGCGCGCCCCTGCCGACGCAGCGCACCTGACACTCGGCCTGCAATGCGGCGCGTCGGACGGCTATTCGGCGATCACCGCCAACCCTGCCTTGGGCCGCGCGGCCGACCTGCTGGTGGCCGCAGGGGGCCGCGTGGTCCTGTCCGAAACGCCCGAGATCTTCGGCGCGGAGAATCTGCTGCTGGAACGCGCTCGCGATGCCGCCATCGCCGATGCCCTGCGCGCGCGGATCGACTGGTGGCTGGAATATGCCCGGGGCGACGGGCAGAATCTCAACAACAATCCCTCACCCGGCAATATCGCAGGCGGGATCACCACCATCCTCGAAAAATCGCTGGGCGCAGTGGCCAAGGCGGGGACTTCGCCGCTGAACGCGGTGATCGACTATGCCGCGCCGGTCACCGCGCCCGGCCTCACCTTCATGGACACGCCGGGCTATGACCCCTGCTCGGCCACCGGGCAGATTGCAGGCGGGGCGAACCTCATCGCCTTTACCACCGGGCGCGGATCGGTGTTCGGATCGAAGCCCGCGCCGACGCTGAAGCTCGCCTCGAACAGCGCGCTGGCCGCGCGCATGGCGGACGATATCGATATCGATTGCGGGCGGCTGATTACGGGCGATGCAACGCTGGACGAATTGGGCGAGGAAATCTTTGCCGCCCTGCTGGACACCGCCAGCGGGCGCGCGACCAAGTCTGAAGAGAATGATCTGGGCGAAGAGGAGTTTGTGCCATGGGTGCCTGGCGCGGCATACTAGCCCTGATCGCCGCGCTGATGGCGCTCGCCCCGGCGCAGGCCGCCCCTGTCCCCGCAGCAGAGGTGCGCGCGGCGCTGACCGACATTACCGATGCCATGGCTGCGCGCCTGATGGACGAACACGGCCGCGCGCGCGGGGATTATCACTGGGCGAGCGGACAATGGCGCGAATATGAGCCCGCCTGGCACACCGGCCAGATGATCGAGGCGCTGCTTGCCGCCTACGAGGTGACGGGAGATCCGCGCTACCTCGCCCGAGCGCGGGAGGCGGGCGACTGGTGGATCGGGCTGGAGTTGAAGGACGGCCCGTTCAAGGGGATGATCGACGCCGCACATGGCGACCGGCTGGGCGCGCTGATCAACTTCACCACCGTGGGCAACGGCACGCCGGGGCTGTTCCGCCTGTCCCGCGTGACCGGCGACCCGCGCTACGCCGATGTCGCGAGCGCCGCGATCATCTGGCTGGCGCGGAACACCAAGGTGCCGGGCCATCCGGGGCTCTATTACAACATCCTCGATCCGGCGACAGGCACGATCTGGACCGACAAGTCCCCCCATCACGATGTCGCCAGGGCCAGCGTGGAACAGGTGGCGCGGCCCAATATCGAAGGGTCGCCTTTCCTTGACGCCTGCCGGCACAGCGGTGAGGCATGGCTGTGCGAGGCGCATTTCGATCTCGCCCGGCGCACCGCCGCGCGGCAATCGGCGAACGGGTTCTGGATGGAATTCGAACCCAATGACCCGGCCAGCGGCACGGTCCACCCGCGCTTCAACACGTGGAATGCCGAGGCAATGCTGCGCGCCTATCGGGAAACGGGCGATCGCCCCCTGCTTGATGCAGCACTCGCCACCGCGCGCGCCAATACGGCCTTGATGGAAGCGGGCGGGCGGTTCGATTACGAACAGAATGTCAGCGGGCAGCATGGGCGCAATGCCCCGACCGGATCGGCCACCGCCTTTGCCGGGTTGCTGTGGCTCGATCTGCGCGCATCGGGCTACACCGCGTTCGACACCCACATCCACGCCGCCGCGCGCTGGCTGATCGCCAACCGCTTTCCCTCCGACCATCCCGATCCCAACCTGCGCGGGCTGGTGAAGGAATTGCGCATCAAGAACGGCGCGGTGATCCAGCGCGATCTGGGTAATCCCTTCGCCGTACGGTTCCTCGCCGCCTATCTGAAGGTCTTCCCGCAATGAAGCCGTCGCGCCGCCAGTTTCTCGCCGGGACCGCGCTTGGCGCCATCGGGCTGACAGCCCCGCGCGCCGCGCTGGCGCAGCCCGTCACCGCGCCCGAAGAGCAAGCCCGCCCGCTGCTGCATGTCCCGGCGCGTCGACGGATCAGCCTCGATGGCGAGTGGCGCTACATCCTCGATCCCTTCGATGCGGCGAGGCGCGGCAACAACCGGCGGCGCACATTCTGGAACGCGCTCGCCCCCGGCCCGGAAGGCCCGCTGGTGGAGTATGACTGGCAGGCCAGCCCCACGATCGACCTGCCGCGCGACTGGAACAGCCACGCGCCCGAATTGCTGTGGTATGACGGCCCGGTCTATTTCCGCCGCACCTTCACCGTCAAGGCGGAGGCAGGTGTCAGGCGCTTCCTCGCCTTCGAGGCGGTCAATTATCATGCGACCATCTGGCTCAATGCCGAGAAAATCGCCGAGCATGAAGGCGGCTTCACGCCGTTTGCGGTCGATGTGACCGACCGGCTGCGTCCCGGTGAAAACGCCATAACCGTCTGCGCCGACAGCCGCCACCATGCCGAAGCGGTGCCGACCGACTATACCGACTGGCAGAACTATGGCGGCATCACCCGCTCGGTCTGGCTGATCGAGACCCCCGCGACGCGGATCGACGATGTCTTCGTGCGGCTTGAAGGTGAGCGGGTGGTCGCCGATGTCACGCTGGCGGGGCCGGATGCGGCGGGGCAGCGGGTTGCGCTGGCGCTGGGTGCGCTCAAGCTCTCGGGGACGACCGGCGCGGACGGCACCCTGCGCCTCTTCGCCAAACGTCCGAAATCGCTCACGCTGTGGTCGCCCGACAATCCCGTGCTCCACCCCCTCACCGTCACCTCGCCCGCCGACCGGATCGCAGATCGCATCGGCCTGCGCACTATCGCCACCCGTGGCCGCGACATCCTGTTCAACGGCGCGCCGCTGTTCCTGCGCGGCATCAGCCTGCACGAGGAACCCATCGGCCCCGTCGGCACCCGCCGCATAACCGAGGGCGACGCGCGCCGCCTGCTGGGCGAGGCCAAGGCGCTGGGGTGCAATTTCGTCCGCCTCGCCCACTACCCGCACAGCGAGGTGACGCTGCGGGTGGCGGACGAGCTGGGCCTGATCGTGTGGTCCGAAATCCCGGTCTATTGGGAACAGATCACCTATGGATCGCCCCACACGCTGGCGCTCGCCCGGTCGATGCTGGCCGACATGATCCGGCGCGATCGCAACCGCTGTTCGATCGGCCTGTGGTCGGTCGCCAACGAGACGCCGGTGGAGGAACCGCGCACCCGCTTCCTGCGCACCCTGATCGCCGATGCCCGCGCGCTCGATCCGACCCGGCTGCTTACCGCCGCATTGAACAAGAACGTCGATGTCGGCGGCGCGGCGGAAGGGACCACGCAGTTCAGCGTCGAAGACCCCTTGGGCGCAGACCTCGATGTGCTGGCGGTCAACCAGTACGAGGCATGGTATTCCGACCGCTCGCCCGATGAAATCGCGGGCGTAAGCTTTACCAGCATCTACGACAAGCCGCTGATGTTTTCCGAATTCGGTGCCGATGCGAAGCACGGCACGCGCGGCCCGCGCGAGCACCTGTGGACCGAGGAGTATCAGGCGTGGCTCTACGAGGAGACACTGAAGCTGGTCGACCGCACTCCCGGCTGCGTCGGCCTATCGCCATGGGTGCTAAAGGACTTCCGCAGCCCGCGCCGCTGGCATGGCAAGCACCAGCAATTCTGGAACCGCAAGGGCCTGATTGCCGAAACCGGAGAGCGCAAGCTCGCCTGGGCGGTGCTGCACGATTACTACCGCGCCAAGGCCGCCCGCGATGCTTGACCGGCGCATGCTGCTGGCAGGCGGGCTGGCGACGGGAGCCTGCGCGCATCTGCCGCGAATGCCCGAGACCGCCTCGCCGTGGGACCGGGCCGAAGCGATCGCACGCGGGGTGCGGCAGCCAACCATCGCCGCGCGCGAAGAGATCATCACCGCCCACGGGGCCAAGTCCGGCTTCGGCCACGACGCGCGCCCCGCGATCATGGCTGCGATGGCAGCGCTAGGGTCAGACGGCGGGCGCGTGGTCCTGCCGCCCGGCGAATGGCGCAGTGACGGTCCGATCCACTTGCTCAGCGGGATCGAGCTGCACGTGGCCCAAGGCGCAACCCTGCGCTTCAGCCGCGAGCCGCGCCATTACCTGCCGCTCGTCCTCACCCGCTGGGAGGGGACCGAGTGCTGGAACTACTCCCCGCTGATCTACGCCCGCGGCGCGCAGGACATCGCCATCACCGGCACCGGCACCATCGACGGGCAGGGGTTCGAAGGCTTCTTCCAGTGGCGCGCCCGCCAGCGGGACGACCAGATGGCGCTGCGCCGCATGGGGGCAGACGGCGTGCCCGTCAGCCAGCGCGTGTTCGGTGAGGGGCATTACCTGCGCCCCGGTTTCGTCCAGTTCCTCAGCTGCCAGCGCGTGCTGATCGAAGGGCCGCGCTTCGTCGATTCGACCTTCTGGATGATCCATCCGGTCTATTGCGACCACGTCACCGTGCGCGGCATCAGCCTCAAGAGCGATCATCTCAACAGCGATGGGGTCGATCCCGACAGCTCCTCCGACGTGCTGATCGAGAGCTGCACCTTCGATGTCGGCGATGACGGCGTGGCGATCAAGGCGGGGCGCGATCAGGATGGCTGGCGGGTCGGCCGCCCCTCGCGCCGCATCGTGGTGCGGGCTTGCGAATATCGCGGCACGGCGGGCGGCGGCATGTCGATCGGCAGCGAAATGTCGGGCGGGGTGGAGCAGGTGTTCTGCGAGGATTACCGCATGAACGACGTCACCCACGGGCTCTATTTCAAATCGAACAATGATCGCGGCGGGTTCATCCGCGATTGCCACTTTCGCAATGTCAGGATCGCACGGGCGCAGTGCCCAGTGATCGTGACCACCGATTATCACGGCTATCGCGGGGGCAATTTTCCTACCGCGCTGTCAGATGTGTCGATCAGCGATGTCACCTGCGGCGAGGCGATAGTCGGCGTTAGCCTCGCCGGATCGGCGGACGCGCCGCTGCGCGCGATCACCTTGCGCGATGTGACGGTGGGGCAGGCCAAGACCCCGATGCGCATTCGCAACGCTCAGGGGCTGACCTTCGACAATGTCCGCGTGAACGGGGCGGCGCTGGCCCCCGTCGCCGATACCGGCCCCGAATCTTTCCGCGACCAACTGAAGAGCTAGAGCTTTACGGCATCCCTGAAAATCGCCGGATCGATGGTCGCCCCGAAGCCCGGCCCTTCCGGCAGGGTGAGCACGCCGTTCTTCGGTTCGATCACCGGGGTATGGGCGAAATCCAGCTTGCGTGGGCGCAGGCGGTATTCCTGCAAGCCGTAAAGATTGCTCGCCTGCGCAGCGAAGTGCAGCAGCTCCACCGTCTCCATGCCGTTGCGGGGATAGTGCGGCGCGATCCCCACACCGCGCTCCGCCGCCATGCGCTGCACGCGCAAGGTGCGCAGCATCCCGCCGTTGTACATGAAATCGGGCTGGAGCACGTCGAGGCCCTTGTTATCGAGATACCAGCGCCACCGCTCCATCGCGCTGTCCTGCTCGCCGCCCGCGATCCTGATCCGGCGGGCCGCTTTCGTGACCTGCGCGGTCATTTCGAAATCCTCGAACGGGCAAGGCTCCTCCAGCACCGCGACGCCGTAATCCTCCAGCATCCGCACCAGTTCGATGGCGGCGGGGGCATCGTAGGAGCCGTTGGCATCGGCATAGATGATGAAATCATCGCCCATCGCCTTGCGCACGGCCTTGACCACAGCCTCCGAGCGCCCCGGGAAAGCATCCTGATTGCGGCTCATCCGCCCGCCGACCTTGATCTTCGCCCCGCGCGCACCGGTTTTAGCGACGGCCCTGGCAACCGCTTCGGCCTCCTCCTCGCCGGTGGATTTCCGGTCGAGGCTGGAGACATAGATCGGGATATCGGTCCGCAGCACCGGCCCCATCATGTCCACACAGCGCTTGCCCGCCGCCTTGCCGAGCATGTCCCACACCGCCAGCTCCAGATGGCCGATGGCAGTCCAGAAGGCGAGGCCGGCAAACTTGTATTGCGCGGTGTAAACCCGGTCGATGATCGCGGGCAGATCGCGCAGATCGGCCTTGGAAAAGGCGGGCACGGCAATCTGGTGGAACAGGCTCATCACCTCTTCCATCCGGCTGTTGGCCTTGATCACGCCTTCATCGCCATCGGTGGAGCGCACGCGGACGAACTGATGCTCGCCCCCCACCACCAGCACCTCGGCCGATGCGAGCCGCACAGGGCGGGTGACATGCGCGTGAAAATCGACCGGCGACGGCGTATCCCTGAAGGTAAATTGGCCCGACCGATTTCGGAACGCCGGGGTCGATTGCCCATGCGCCGCTCCAGCGGCTGCCAGAGCACAGAATGCGAGGAAATTGCGTCGGTCCATGCCCGCAACATGGACAAGAAGACGCAGACCTGTCAATAAAATTGGACCATCCAATTTTGGTCAATTCGGCGCGAAACCGCATGCAAGCATCAACGTCGATCCCGTCCGCTTCCGCCAAACCTGCCCCGTGGTATCGCTCGCTTTACGGGGCCGTGCTGCTCGCGGCCATTCTCGGCATCGCGGTCGGCGCGATCTGGCCTGATATCGGCGCCAGCCTCAAGCCGCTGGGCGATGGGTTCATCAAGCTGGTGAAGATGGTGATCGCGCCGGTCATCTTCTGCACGGTTATCACCGGGATCGCCGGGATGGAATCGCTGGAACGGGTGGGCCGGGTAGGAATCAAGGCGCTGGGCTATTTCCTGTTCTTCTCCACGCTGGCGCTGATCGTGGGGCTGGTGATGGGCAACCTCGTACAACCCGGCGCGGGGATGAATATCGACCCTGCAACGCTCGACCCCGCCAGCGTCAGCCAATATCAGGACAAGGCGCGCGAAGCCGGAATCGTCGCTTTCCTGCTCGACATCATTCCCGATACCATGGTCGGCGCGCTGACTTCGGGGTCGATCCTGCAAGTCCTGCTGATCTCGCTCCTCATCGGGATTGCGCTGACGACGATGGGCGAGACGGGTCGCCCGATCATCGGAGCAGTCCGGCAGGCATCCGAACTTATGTTCCGGCTGGTCAGGCTTATCATGTACGCAGCGCCCGTGGGCGTGTTCGGATCGATGGCGTTCACCATCGGCAAATACGGTCTGGAATCGCTTGGCAACCTGGTCGGATTGATTGCGACCTTTTACCTCACCAGCATCATCTTTGTGGTGGTGGTGCTGGGCTTGGTCAGCCGGGCCTGCGGCTTTTCGATCTTCCGCCTCGTCGCCTACATCCGGCAGGAATTGCTGCTGGTGCTAGGCACGTCTTCGTCGGAGGCGGCGCTTCCCAATCTCATGGCGAAACTCGAAAGGGCAGGCGCGGACCGCTCGGTGGTTGGCCTAGTAGTGCCGACTGGATACTCGTTCAATCTCGATGGCACCAATATCTATATGACAATGGCGGCCCTGTTCATTGCGCAGGCGACCAACACTGATCTCTCGCTTGCCGATCAGGTGCTGCTGTTGCTGGTGGCGATGATCAGTTCCAAGGGATCGGCGGGCGTAACGGGCGCGGGCTTCATCACCCTTGCCGCCACTCTGTCGGTAGTGCCCGCCATCCCGGTGGTGGCGATGGCGCTGATTCTGGGCATCGACCGTTTCATGAGCGAATGCCGCGCCCTGACGAACTTCATCGGCAACGCGGTGGCCACGCTGGTGGTTGCCAAATGGGAGGACGCACTCGACAAAGCCGCCCTTGACCAAGCGCTGACCGGAACAGACTAATCCTGCTCACGGACCTTGCTGATGACGTGCCCGAAAGGACTACGCACCATGTCTGAGGATCGCTTACCGGACACCTTTGAGTGCAACAAAGCGTTATCGATGCAGCGACCGATAGAAACCCGGCCGAGAGCTCCCAGCACACTCCAATAAAGGTCAGGCATGACTTGGTCTGGGACAAAGCCGTCGTTTCTTTGGAAAGGGCTGAAAGGCAGTTCTCTCGCCAAATCCGGACACTCAAGTTTGGCTCTCCGAGCCTCACAACGCGGGCGCAACTGGTCCGAAGCCGCATGCCGATCTTGAGGCAGGCCTGATGGTGGGACGGAGATCCAGAGATCGGGCGAGCGTTGAGTTGCTTGCTTTTCGCGCACCGCCGGGAAGAAACTATGATGGACGGTGAAACTAGCGGGGTTTTTCACCGGCACGCGGTCCGGAACTCCTGAAGCCCCGAACGATGTCGCGAAATAACTGCACCGCCCGCTCAGTCTCTGGAGCGTTCGGCGTGAGAACAGTCGACATTGCCAGACCACGCACAGCCCAAACGAAAAGGCGAACCATGGCACGGGTCGTTTCGACATCGCCCGGAAACCAGCGCATCATCGCATTGACCGAGTCTTCCTCGATGCGTTTCTGCGTTGGAATAACCAGAGCCGCGAGCTCTTGATCGCTGCGTGACGCCTGCAGGATTTCAATCACCGCAAGCCCAGAAGGTTGGCTGAACACCTCCCAAAGCATGCCCGGCCATTCCTCAAGCCTGGCCAAGTCGACGCCTTGTGCAGCTAGGTCGAGATAGTGACCTTGCTCCTTTTGATAGACGAAGGATATGACCTCCGACATCAGCTGCGCCCGCGTGTTGAAGTGGTAGATGATCGACCCGCGACTGACGCCTGCCTCGTCCGCGATGGCCGCCGTGGTGGCGGCATTATACCCCTTCTGGTGCAGCACCGTCACGGCAGCTTCAATTAGCGCCGCCTTCGTTTCCTCGGTGCGTTCCGCCTGAGAGCGTCGAGGGCGTCGGGGAGACATTGCGGACGTAATAGGTTTGATCCTTCACTTCGCTATCAGACATCCTGTCATAGCCGATCGGGCAGCTTTGAGAATTGCTTCTTGAGGGGTAGCCACCCCCAGGTCAATTTACATTCGTTCTTGACAGGAAGTTTATGACGGTCGAGTGAGCGCCAATCCAAGAATCAGGCCTGAACCTGAGCAGGAGAGGAAATCGCTATGAGAGCTTTGAGCGCCCTTCTGGGCAGCAGCCTGTTGACGATCGCAACTGCCGCGCATGCGCAACCTGCCACCCCCGTGATCGAGGATCAGGCCGAGGGCCAAGTTTCAGCGGATGCGACAAGTCCGGAAGCCTTTGCAGAAGAAGACGGTGTCGGCGCGATCATCGTTACCGCTAATAGGCGGGAAGAGCGCTTGCAAAGGGTCCCGATCGCGGTGACCTTGGTTGGCGGCGAACAACTCACCCGGCAAAACGTGAACGCTGTTGAGGATCTTACTCGCGCCGCTCCGGCTCTCAGTAATGCGGGACCTCCGGGTTTTGGTGCGCTCAGCATCCGCGGTATTGGTGGCCTTTCTTTCTCGCGCTCCTCGGAAGGCAGCGTCGGCATTGTTGTAGACGGTGTGGCGCTGGCGAACACGTCGACCAATCCGCCGCTCCTGTTCGATGTCTCGCGCGTGGAAGTCCTTGAGGGTCCGCAGGGAACCCTTTTTGGACGCAACTCCTCTGCTGGCGTGATCAATATCACGACGAACGCGCCCGACCCTTCGAAGATTGAGGCGATTGCACATTCCGACATCGGCACGCGCAACAACTTTATCCTCCGAGGAGTGGTCAACCTGCCGATCACAGATAATGCGGCGCTTCGTGTGACCGGCTCTTTCAGTCAGGATCCGCAGGTCCAGCGCAACCTGCTCGACCGCAGCTATTCCCAGCGCGAAGCAAAGGCAGCGCGCGCTAGGTTTCTGTGGGAACCAGGTGACACCGTTTCCATCAATCTCGCCGCAGATTACACGGACAGTGACGTGGACGGCGGTGCGCCTTGGGCAGTCTATTCCTCCAGTCCGACCAGCCTGCTCACCGCGCGCCTCAACGCCTGCGGCGTCACGGTGGGTCCAGATAATCAGGATGGTTGCGTAGATCCAAGCATTGTCTCGTCAGCAGCGACCTACGGCTTCTTCGGGCAGATCGACGTAGATATAGGTAGCCTCACGCTCACCTCCATCACAGCGCTTCGGCGGGTTAGGTCCGGCACCGATCAGGATGCCGACAGCACGACCGCCAATCGCCTATTCCAGTCGGTAAGCGACCGCATCAACAACTTCAGCCAGGAACTCCGCGTCTCCTCACCGAATGGCGGCCTAGTCGAGTTTGTTGCGGGGGTTTACTACTTCAAGAGCGAACTGGACGCAGTCACCGTGCAGTCTGGTCAGGTCCTAGCTGATCTGCCGCTGAACGGTGCCTGCCCCCTGCCTGCGCCGTCGCTTTGCGGTCTAACCTTGGGTCAATCACGGCCCGTCAGCACGAGCACCGAAAGCTACGCGGCCTTTGCACAGGCGACGATCAACGCCAACGACCGGCTCCGCTTCATCCTTGGTGGCCGGCTAGGTCGCGAAGATGTGAGAGCATCATCGCCCGGCTCGACGACCGTAGAAGGCGCCCTCGCGCCGTTCGCAGCATCGACTGCGATCCGTGCCCGGGCAGCCGACACCTACTTCTCGTATCGCGTAGGTGCGCAATACGACGTGACGCCGGATGTGATGGCTTTTGCCACATACACGCGTGGCTACAAGGGGCCGGCCACCAATGACACGGCAACAAGCGCGGCGATCCCGCTCCTGATCAAACCCGAGATCCCGAAGTCGGGCGAAGTGGGCTTCAAAGCCACCCTTGCCGGTGGGCGGGCCGCGCTGAATGCGACGGCTTTCTACACCAAAGTCAGCAACTTTCAGGCGCAGTTCTTCGATGCTTCCATCCCTGCATTCATCTTCGGCAATGCACCGGAACTGACATCGAAAGGCGTTTCGGCACAGCTTTTCGGCCGTCCTGCGAGAGGACTGACCATAAATCTGGGTGTGATGTATCTCGATGCCGAATATGGTCCGGGCTACGCGATTGCCGACTTCCGCAACGCGATCATGAGTGCCGAAGGGCGGCAACTCGTAGGGTCGGCGAAGTGGACCATTACGGCCAGCGCCGAATACAGCACAACGCTATCCGGCGAGCTTGACGCGTTCGTTCAAGCCGACGCGGTCTACCGGTCGAAATCATTCTCCAACGCCACAAATGATCCAATTCTAGCGACGGATGGAGCAGCCATCTTCGGCGGGCGTATCGGCCTCCGCACGGACGACGAGAGGTTTGGCGTAGCGGTTTTCGCACGGAACATCTTCGATACGTTCCGGCCGTCAACGCGCTTCGCCACTCCGCTAGCGGCACAACAGCTTGATCCTCTGTCGTTCTCGCAGTTCGTGGGCCCTGAGGGCAATCGGGTCGTCGGGCTCTCGCTCGACGCCCGGTTCTAGACGCCATGCCTCACGCAAATGAGCGCGCCATATGAGCACCCATGAGCAGCACATCGCCCGAGGGGCAATCTCCCGGCGCCATCTCGTGAACGGGACCATCGGACTGTCGGGTGCCTTAGCTTTCGGAGCCGTGAAGGCGAATGCAATGAACCCAGCTATCGAACGACGCTTGCCAGCACCCGGCACCTTCCTTTGGGGAACAGCTTCGGCGGCGCACCAGATCGAGGGCAACAATATCAACTCGGATTTCTGGCTGGCCGAACACGTGAAGCCGACGCTGTTTCGAGAACCCTCGGGCGATGCCTGTGACAGCTATCATCGCTACGACGAGGACGCGGCGCTGGCGGCGGAACTGGGCTTCAACGCACACCGGTTCGGGATCGAGTGGGCGCGGATTGAACCCGAACAGGGTCATTTCTCCGAAGCCGCGCTCGATCATTATGTCCGCGTGCTAGAGTCGTGCCATAGGCATGGGCTCGCCCCAATGGTGACGCTCAGTCATTGGACTGTGCCGCGTTGGTTTGCAGCCCGCGGGGGCTTTGAGGACGCCGAAAGCCCGGCACTATTCGAGCGGTTCGCCGAGAAGGTGGGCCAACGTCTCGGCTCTCTGATGTCCGCAGCAACCACCTTCAACGAATGCAATATCGGCCGCCTCGCGCACTTCCTCTTCAATCTCGGCTCACCCCAAGCTCAGGCTGGCGTGAAGGCGATGCTGGCTGCCTGTGCGCAAGCTTCAGGAAGCGAACGCTGGGCCAACGTTCTTTTCGGAAGCCCCGAAAAATCGGAGGCCAATATGGTTGAGGCGCACCGCCGGTCGGTCGCGGCGCTCAAAGCGGGGTCAGGGACGTTCCCCGTGGGCCTGACCATCAGCATGCAGGCAATCGAAGCGGTAGGCCCGGACAGCAAGGCGGCCGCCGTCGCGGATCAGCTCTATGGCCCCTGGCTGTCTGCTGCCGATGTGTGCGATTTCGTCGGCGTTCAAACCTACACCCGTCTTCTGGTCGATGCGCACGGTGTCGTCCCGCCCGCAGCGGACGCGGAAAAGACCGCAGCGGGGTATGAGTTCTATCCTCAGGCGCTGGGGCACACCGTCCGCTTTGCGGCCGCCCGAACAGGCAAGCCGATCTATGTTACCGAGAACGGCATTGCGACCGACGAGGATAGCCGCCGCATCGCCTATATCGACGGAGCCCTTGCCGCCCTCAGCGAGGCGAAGAAAGACGGCATTGATATTCGTGGATATTTTCACTGGTCCTTGCTCGACAATTTCGAGTGGACCGCTGGTTACGCTCAAAAATTCGGACTGGTTGCCGTTGACCTGAAGACATTCAAGCGAACGCCCAAGCCGAGTGCCCATCATCTCGGAGCGATCGCGAAACGGATGCGCACAATATGAGGGGCGCCTGGATCGCGTTGATTGCAATTGGCATCTCCGCTCCCATCAGCGCACAGGAGGCAATGATGCGCTACGAAGTTCCTGAAACCGTTTCGCCCGAAGGGCAAATAGCACTCAGGCAAACCTATGATTTCCTAAGCCAGATTGCCCAAGCGCCGCAAAATGCGCCCGTCACACTCGATGATTGGGATCGGCGCAATGCAATGGCAGAAGCTATCCTCGGCACTAAAGTCGCGGCAAACGCCGAGGCTCTCGGCGTAACGGTGATCGAAGACACGATCGGCGGGGTCAATGTTCTGCGGATCACACCGCCGGGCTACACGCAGCGGAGCCGCACCTTACTCTACGCTCATGGTGGTGGCTATGTGCTGTTCTCCGCAAGAACATCGCTGACGGTGCCTGCCTTGATGGCCGTGGCGACCGGAGATGAGGTCATTTCGATCGACTACACCTTGGCGCCGCGCGGCAATTGGCAGACCGCAACAGATGAGGTGATTGCTGTCTATCGCGACATTATCTCCGATCGCCAGCCGGATCAGGTCGGGTTTCTCGGGGATTCGGCCGGAGGCGGGCTCGTCACGGGCGCCGTATTGAAGATGCGCGACCAGCAAATGCCTTTGCCGGGTGCTCTTTATCTTCTTTCGCCATGGTCGGATATTACGAGCACCGGCGACAGCTATGGAACCCTTGCGGCTGCTGATCCATCGCTCAAAGCCGAGAGCTTGCAATGGGGCGCAGACGCCTACGCCGCCCCCGCAGATCAGAAGAACCCCTATGTCTCGCCCGTCTATGGTGACTACAGTCAAGCGTTCCCGCCGACTCTGATTCAAGGCGGCACCCGCGAAATCTTCCTCAGTCATTTCGTGCGCCATTATCAGGCGATCCGCAGCGGCGGCAAAATTGCGGTGCTCGATCTTTATGAAGGCATGCCGCATGTCTTCCAGGCGCTCGCGCCGGATATTCCGGAAACGGTCACCTCGATGAAACGGGCCGCCGAGTTCTTCGACGCGCACCTGGCCGACCGCTGATCGGCATCAAAGCTTCCTATGACCGCGTCGCACACTGAACATCACCTGTCGCCGGCCAAAGGCCGGTCAAGGTTCGCGGCCATCGGATATGTTGTGCGAGCCATGAAGTCACTTCCTGCACCACTTCGGGAGCGGTTGCTCGACGTTTTCACAAGCGGCGTCAGTTCGAGTCTGCCCCCCTTCCCCGATGTGCTTAGATTAGTCGAAGCGGCAGGAGGCATTCCTGACGGCAAGCTGTGGCAAGAGCGCCTCCTGGCAGATCGACCGGAATTGCGTGCGGTGCGGATCCGCAACATTAGTGACGACGAACGCGGGCGGGTGCGGGCCAGGCTTTACCTGCCTAGTAAAGGCGCTGCCATGCCTCCTGCGGCACTGGTGTGGGTGCATGGCGGAGCTTTCGTGCTCGGTAGCCTTGATGCGAAGGAAGCGCATTGGCTGGCCATGGAACTGGCCGGCTCTGGGTTGCCTGTGCTTTCGCTCGACTATCGCATGTGCATCGCGGGCGTTCATTACCCACTGCCACTCGAAGACGTGCTGAGCGGATGGGATTGGGCGATAGCTCATTGCAGCGAACTCGGCGTCGACCCTTCCCAATTGCACCTTGGTGGCGCAAGCGCAGGTGGGTGCCTTGTAGCGAGCGCCTGCCTGCGATTGCGTGCTTTGGGTAAACCACTTCCAGCCTCACAGATATTGGCTTACCCCGTTCTGGAGGGCTCTCTGCCGCCCGCATCGGCAAAGATGGCAATTGAGTTGGCAGGAGCCAACCTGCCGCCTGATGGCTGGATCGCCGACATGTTCAGCAACTGGGCCGGTGCCGCCAGCCAGGACGACTCCTTGGTGACCCCGGCTCGCGGTGATCCCGCGGGCCTGCCCCCGACCTACGTTCTGACCTGCGGACACGATGCGTTGCGACGGAGCAGCGAGCCCTATGTTCGCCGGTTAGAGAATGCAGGCGTCGCGGTATGGCAAGATATTCTGCAGGAAGCGGAACACGCGCCGCTTGATCGCCCCGGAACCCCCGATGGTGTCGAGGCGGTGGCACGAATACGCACATGGCTGAGTGCCGGCATCGAAGGTATGGCCTCATGAAGGCTGGCCGAACGATAATCCGAGTAGTGCGGGTCCTCGTGCGGATTGCATTGGGCCTAACTTTGCTGGCAGCTGGTATAGCGCTTTGGCTCGTGCTCGATGCGCGGCACACGCCGACCGCAGAACCCGAGTATGTGGCGATGGGCAGTTCCTACGCAGCGGGAGCCGGACTGGGACCGCGGCAACCAGGCAGTCCAATATTGTGCAGTCGAAGTAACGACGGATACCCGCCACGCCTCGCTCGCGCACTGAATCTCACGCTGGTCGACATGACGTGCAGCGGCTCAGTTACACGGCATGTGCTCACGGGAGGTCAGTTCTTCCAAGACGCACAAATTCGCACCTTGGGTCCAAACACGAGGCTCGTGACACTGACTGTGGGCGGCAATGATGTCGGCTTCGTGCGCGATCTCTACCTGTTGGCAGCGCGCAAGTCGGACTCGGTGACCGGATCGCTGATCCGGCAGTTCTGGTCCGGTCCTCCGGGAATTGAGCGACGAGATTATGCGAAGCTGGAAGCAGAAATGACGGCGCTTCTGCAGACGATCCGGTCGCGATCTCCGGCCGCAACAGTGATTGTAGCGACATACCCCACCGTCCTGCCGGCACACGGGACCTGTCCTCAGCTCAGATTGAGCAATGCCGAGGTTGCACTCATGCGGCAAGTGGAAAGCAAACTCGCCGCTGTTACCCGCAAGGCGGCAAGGAATGGCGGAGCGAAGATTGTCGACATGAATGCTCTTGGTGCCAAGCATCATGCTTGCTCCAGCTCACCTTGGACAAAAGGCTGGGGACCGATAGGTGCATCGCCCTTCCACCCCAGTCTGGCAGGTGCGCAGGCCACGGCGGACGCGATCACCGCGGCAATCACTTCTCCCTGACACTTCTGCGGCATCGGGAACCGTCGAGCAGGAGCAATAAAGCGGGATCTGGTGGGCGTCACGGCACGAGCTCAGGGTCCGAAATGGGGAGTGGCAGCTATTGGCGTAATGACCCGAAGGAAAGCGCGTTGCCGACCGTATGCTTTGGATTGTCCAATCGGCAGGTTGTGTGACGAGCGGACGTTCGCCCGAGGTGGTGTGAACGACCGGGTATGGGTCGGCAGACGACATTACCCAACTAGGCCCTCGCTTGGAATTGACCGTTGCCGAGGTTACAAGCTATCGAAGCTGAGCCCGAACCGCCCGAGATACTTGCGCAAGCGATCGGCATCGTTGGTCGAGCTGCGTCGCTGACGCGAGGCGGCGAACAATGCACGCCCTGCTTCAGACAGGCTCGCGCTTCGGCGGCATACAAGCACCACCTCCGACAGCTGAGCGCGATCGAACGGATCGAGCTTGGCTAGTTCCTCTTCGGAGAGGACTGCTGCAACAATGTCAGGTTCGGTCGAAGCTCCGCCAGACCACAGCAGCTTGAGCCGCGCGATTTCCAGCTCGACCGTCTCGCGGTCAATCCGCCCCGCAGGCGCAAGGGTCGCCATGCGAGTGACGCTCGCAGACAGGTCGCGGAAGTTGCCCCGCCAAAAGGCCGCGGGGGTGGTGGCGAAGGCAAGGTAGGTCTCGCGCGCCTCCTTGTTGAAGGTGACACGCAGGTCCTGCGCCGCGGCGAAGCGCTCCATTTCGTAGTCGAGGTTGGGTTCGATGTCCTCGGGCCGTTCGGCAAGGCTGGGCAGGCGGAAGGTCCAGAGGTTGAGGCGCGCGAACAAATCCTCGCGGAACCGTCCTGCCGTGACCTCGGCCAGCAGCTCGCGGTTGGTCCCGGCGATAAGCTGAAAGCGGCTGGTCACCTCCTTGTCGGCGCCTAGGGGCAAGAAGCGCCCTTCCTCAACCGCGCGCAAGATCATTGCCTGCTCGTCGAGTCCAAGCTCCCCGATCTCGTCAAGGAACAGCATTCCGCCGTCGGCGCTACGCAGCAGACCGGTTCGCTCGGCCATGGCGCCGGTGAACGCTCCCTTCCTGTGCCCGAACAGTGCCGACATGGCGCTGTCGCCTTTCAGCGTTGCGCAGTTTACCTCGACGAACGGGCCGGACAGGCGATGGCGGCTTGCCTTGAGTTCGTAAATACGGCGGGCGAGCTGGCTCTTGCCGGCGCCGGTCGGTCCCATCAGCAGCATGGGCGCGGCGCTGCGCGAGGCGACCTGCTCGATCTCGGCGATCATCCGGTTGAAGGCGGCGTTGCGTGTAGCGATCCCGCTCTTGAGCAGCGAGGCGCTGTCCTGCTGCGCCTCGGCAAACCGACGCGCGATGCTGTCATAGCGCGAAAGATTGAGATCGATGGCGTTCCAAGTCCCGACCGGGTCGGGCATGCCGCGCGCCGGCTGCGTTTGGAGCAACTTGCCGGGAATGAAGCGCGCTTCGGCGAGCAGGAACAGGCAGATCTGAGCGACGTGCGTGCCGGTGGTGATGTGGACGAGGTAGTCCTCCGCCTCGGGATCGAAGTCGAACCCATGGGCGAAATCGAGCAGGCCGGTGTAGACCTCCTCGAAGTCCCAGGCGTCGTCGAAGTGGACGAGGTGCGGTTCGACTTTTGTCTCCGGTGAGACCGAAGCGATGTCGGCGATCACAAAGCGGGCGAGCTCGGCATGCTTCGCGCCGTGCAGAAGCACGAGGCGATCGACCCTGAGGTCCTGGTGCATGCACAAGCTCACCGTCGGACGCCACTTGTGCCAGCGCGAGGAATCGCGCTTGCTGCCGTCCAGCGTGCTGCCCAGAAAGCCGATGACTGTGGTGCGTGCCATGTCTATCCTGTAGGATAAACGCTGATAGAATGCGATAGGGATTCGCGACCAGCCGAAAAGAGGAGCTCATCGAGCCTTTCGTCGAAAACTGTTCTATGTCAGAGAGATAGATGAGAAAGTGCAGGCACACTGCGGTTTGGCACGCTCGCTGCTATGTCATAATCGCCGGGTTCGTCGAACAACCCGGCAGCGACGAGGCCGGGGTGGCCGGAATGGGCCGGCCACCCCAAGACCTCCGCGAAAAGGATCAAGACGATGACCCAGACCGGATACGAACTGCACGAAGTCGAAGGCGGAGCGCCTATCAAGGCATGGACCCGCGGCGTTCCGGTGGACGACAAGGCGCGCGCCCAGCTCGCTCGGGCGGCGCAGATGCCTTTCATCTTCAAGCATGTCGCGGCGATGCCGGACGTTCACGTCGGGATCGGTGCGACTGTCGGATCGGTGATCCCGACTAAGGGCGCGGTCATCCCCGCTGCGGTGGGTGTGGACATCGGCTGCGGGATGATGGCCGCGCGCACCTCGCTGATGGCGAGCGACTTGCCGGACAACCTCGAAGGTATCCGCTCGGCGATCGAGCGCGCCGTGCCGCATGGACGCACTTCGGGACGCGGCGGCCGCGACAAGGGCGCTTGGGGCGATCCGCCCTCCGAAGTGATCGAAAGCTGGGCAACGCTGGTGCGCCGCTTCGATCGCATCGTGGCGAAATACCCGCGGCTCGAACGCACCAATCATCTGGTGCATCTCGGGACGCTCGGGACGGGGAACCACTTCATCGAACTGTGCCTCGACGGGGCGCAAGCGGTTTGGGTGATGCTCCATTCCGGCAGCCGCGGGGTGGGGAACGCCATCGGGACGTTCTTCATCGAGCTCGCCAAGCAGGACATGCGCAAGTGGCACATCAACCTGCCCGACCAGGACCTCGCCTACTTCCCGGAAGGGACCGACCACTTCGACGATTATGTCGAGGCGGTCGAGTGGGCGCAGGACTTTGCGCGGCTGAACCGCCAGGTGATGATGACCCACGTCATCGCCGCCCTGCGGTCGCAGATCGCCAAGCCCTTCGAGGCGGCTTGCGAGGCGGTGAACTGCCACCACAACTACGTGACGCGCGAGAACCACTTCGGGGAGAATGTGCTCGTCACCCGCAAGGGTGCGGTGCGTGCGGCTAAAGGCACGCTGGGAATCATCCCGGGCTCGATGGGTGCCAAGAGCTTCATCGTGCGCGGGCTGGGGAACCCCGACAGTTTCGACAGCTGCTCGCACGGCGCGGGACGCATCATGTCGCGCACCGAGGCCAAGAAGCTGGTGACGCTCGACGAGC
>ERZ1066123.472-NODE-472-length-30414-cov-15.896176_pt1 | contig 30414 bp, 35 predicted proteins | sample MGYA00382770_ERZ1066123 | MGnify/ENA primary metagenome ERZ1066123 (study PRJEB33369, sample SAMEA5778353) | biofilm metagenome | biome: Industrial cooling water; feature: Water cooling tower basin; material: Biofilm | place: United Arab Emirates | collected...
CCTGCGCCCCGGCCGCCCTCGTGATCTTCTGGTTGTGAGCCCTGAGCTTAGGGCCTACAGCTACTTGGAAGTGTTGAAGGTCAAGGATGAGGATGGTGACGAAATCACTGTCGAGCAGAGCGACGCGCAGGTAGACGCCATGTTCGGCCAGCCTCACGTCCAGATGGTGCAGGTTGACCAGTTCGTGGCGAAGCTCGCCCGCGATCTTCGGCGTCGTCATGGGCCAGACGGCTTGACGCATCGGCCCGACGCAATCCATCTCGCCACCGCCGTGCATTACAACCTAGACCAGTTCCACACCTGGGATGAGACCCACCTGCTGCCGCTAGACGGCAAGGTGTGCAGGCGCGACGGTCAACCTCTGCCCATCATCAAGCCCGACGGGGAACACGCCGCAGGCGCCTTGTTTCGTGGGTTGCCGGGAGACGACTTGGCACCCCGGCACCCCCCGCACCCCGGCCCGTCACCGTGACAACCTCGAAGTCTCAGTATGAACGCTTCCTGGAGGCGGCACGAGAAGCCGGGGCTGGGGAGGACGAGTCAGCGTCGGACGCTCTGATGACGCGGCTGGGCCGGACCCCGCCAGAGGCCAAGCCCAAACGCCCCCCAAAGCCCATCAGCGACGGCGGCGAAGCGCCTGACTAACAGACCCTCATATTTGGGAAGTATATAGTCGCCAAAGGTTTGGAGGTAGTCGGCGGGGATGCCCACGACCTAGCCGGGGCCCGTCACCTGCTCGGTCCCCCCGGTGGTGGCGGCGAAGCCGTCCACCTTGGCGTAGCCCACCGCGCGCACCGTCGGCGCGGGCTGCATCCGGGCCAGCGCCGCCTCCACGCCGGCACGGTCCGCGCCGGGAGCGACCTCGACCTGCCACTCCACCGGCACGGCGCGCACGGCCCGCGCCGTCATCGTGTCCGCGGCGGAGGTCACGAACAGGCCGAGGACGGCGAGGAGCGACACGGCGAGGGCCACGCCGGCCGCCATGGCGGCGATGCGGCCCGGCGCCGTCCGCAGAAGGCTGCGGACCCAAAGAAGAGTGATCATGGCACGGTCTCCAACGGTCGAGGGGGAGCGTCGTCCCGGGCGACGGAAAGCCGCCCGTGGTCCATGCGCCAGGTCCGGTCGAGGCGCTGCGCGATGGCGGCGTCGTGGGTGGCGATCACGAGGCCCGAGCCCAGCGCGCGGGCATGGTCGAGGAGCGCGGCCAGGACGAGCTGGGCGGTGTCACGGTCGAGCTGGCCGGTGGGCTCGTCCGCCGGCAGGAGCTTCGGGGCGTGCGCCATCGCCCGGGCGATGCCCGCGCGCTGCGCTTGGCCCCCCGACAGCTCGCCCGGCAGCCGGTCGGCCAGGTCGGACAGGCCCATCCGCGCGAGCGCCCGGGCCGTGGCCTCCTCGCCGCCGGCCACGTGGCCCAGCCGCAGGGGCAGGGCCACGTTCTCGGCCACCGACAGGCTCGGGACCAGGGGCCGCGAACTGATGGATCATCCCCACCGCGAGCGGCCGCAGCGCCTCGCGCGGGCCGATGGCGGGCCAGGCGATCGTGCCGGCGCTGGGATCGTCGAGACCCGCCAGGAGGTTGAGCAGGGTGGACTTGCCGCTGCCGGAGGCGCCCACCAGGGCGACCCGGTCCCCGGGGGCGACGGCGAGGGTCGCGGGCAGCAGGGCCGCCACCTCGCGCCCCGGGGGCCCGAAGCGCCGGGCCAGGTCCTTGGCTTCAACGAGCGCGCGTCATCGACGATCCTCCCGTCATCGAGCCGCAGGACGCGCGTGGCGGAGGCCGCCAGCGTCCGGCTATGGGTGGCGGCCAGCACGGCCGAGCCCGCCGCGCAGCGCTCCGACAGCAGCCGGAGGAGGTCGGCCTCGGTGGCCGCGTCCACCTCCGCCGAGGGCTCGTCGGCGATCAGGAGGCTCGGCGACAGGGCCAGCGCCACGGCGAGGCCCGCCCGCGCGGCCTCGCCGCCCGAAAGCTCGGACGGCATGGCGCCGCGTCGCGCATCGAGGCCCACGTCGGCGAGCAGCCCGGCTGCGCGGCCCCCGTCGGGCCGCCCGGCGAGCCGCATGGGCAGCCGCACGTTCTCCTCGGCCGTGAGGCCGGGGAGGAGGTTGCGCGACTGAGTCAGCATCCCCACGTGCCGCCGCCGCCGGAGGGTGCGCTCCGGCTCGGGCAGCCGCGCGATCCGCTCCCCCATCAGCTCGACCTGCCCGCCGTCGGGCACGTCGAGCCCGGCCAGGCAGGCCAGCAGCGTGGACTTGCCGCTGCCCGACGGACCGACCAGGGCCACGAACTCGTCGGGATCGAGCGCGAACGACCCCCCGCGCAGGGCCCGCGTTTCCTCGGTGCCGGTGTGGTAGAAGCGGTACAGGTCCAAGGCGGCCAGGGTCGCCATGGCTCAGTTCCAGCCCATGCTGTTGGCCATCATGGTCCATTGGTCGACGTTGTCGGCTCCGGCCGGGGCCGCGAGGTCGAGGATGGCCAGGGTGCCGTTCCTCCAGTCGTAGTAGCGGTCGCTTTCCGGCATGACGGCCTTGTTGGTGACGGGGTTGGGCTCGGAGTTCGAGCCCTAGCGGATCCGCAGGGCCGGCCCCGCCGGGAGCTGCACGGCCTCGACCGCCGTGACCTGGACGGCCGGGCCCTCGGCCTGGATCCGGGGCACCAGGGTCGCCTGGGCCGATGCCGCGTCGGGCGCCACCGCGGCGGCCTCCTCGGTCAGCCGGACGTGGCTGTACTTGTCGGTGAACTCGGCGCCGTTGGGCAGGTCCCGCCGCGCCCAGCCCTCGGGCACCTTGATGGCGACGCCGGACGGCGAGGCGTAGTCGATGAAGAGCTGGTTGTCGGGGATGTCGCCGGGCGGGTTGGCCTCGGGCGCGAGCGCCTGCTCGACGGGGGGCAGGGCCTGCTCCTGGGCGGCGGCGAGCCCCGTCCAGGCGAGCGAAAGGGCAAGCGCCGCGGCGGCGTGGCGCATGGCCGTGATGGTCGCGGTGGACATGGGATCTCCAGTGCGGGTGGCCGCGTCTCGCGGACCCCGCGACGATGCCTTCATGGCCTCGGCTCCATCTGTCGCCGATCATACATCGCCGTAACGCCGCGCGGAGCCGTTCCCCTCGGATCGAGGAGCCACGCTGCGGGCGGCTGGCAGCGCCGGCGATGCGAAGCGTCAGCCCCTCGGGGATGCCGCGCGCGCGTTCGTTCCACGCCTCGGGCGGCCGTGGCCGCGCCCGCCCTGGCGTGCCCATCGACTTCCCCGCCCCATCGCGCCGCACGAGCCTGGGCCAAAGCACGGCCGCGACGTGGGCGGAGGTGACCCGAAGCGTGAGGCCGGCCACGAGTTCGTGGACGCCGCCGGACGCACCGGGGAAGCCGACCCACAGGCGCCCTCGCAGCCCTCACAACGTTGCAAGGCGGGCGTTTCCATCTGTCCGGACCGGCGCCGCCACGGCATGAGCACGTCGTGATCGCCGCTGGAGCGAGAGCCATGGACAGCCTCGACGCCGCCGTCCGCGCCGTCCTCGACTTCGTGGGCGCCAATCCCGCGCTGGGCATCCTCATCGTGTTCCTCGCGGCTCTCTCCGAGTCGATCCCGGTGATCGGCGCGGTGTTGCCGGGGACGGCGGTGGTGGTGGGGGCCGGCGCGCTGGTCGGGCTCGGGCGCCTCCCGCTCGCGCCCGTCCTGGTCGCGGCCGCCCTGGGCGCGATCCTCAGCGACGGCCTCGCCTTCGCCTGGGGGCGCCGCGCGGGCCAGAGGGCCTTCGCGCTCTGGCCGCTGTCGCGGCACCCCGCCGCCGTGGACGCGGCGCGCGCCTACTTCGGTCGCCATGGCGGCAAGTCGGTGGCGGTGGCCCGCTTCACGCCCGTCGTGCGCGCCTTCGTGCCGCTGATCGCCGGCGCGTCAGGGATGCCGGCGGGGCGCTTCTACGCCGCCAACGTCCTGTCGGCCCTGGCCTGGGCGCCGATCCACGTCCTGCCGGGAGCGGTGCTGGGGGCGTCGCTCGGGGCGTTGGGGCGCGTCAGCGGTCGTGGCCTCACGCTCCTGGCGATCGTGGCCGCGACGGCGTTCGTCCTCGCCTGGCTCCTGCGGCTGGCCTGGCGCCTGAGCCGCGCCGGAACAGCCCGGGCGCAGGGGCGCCTGCTCCGCTGGGGCGAAGGCCGGCCGGGCCCGGTCGCCGGGCTCTTGCGCGCCGTCCTCGATTCCGAGCGGTCGGCGGCGCGCCAAGCCTCACTCCTGGCGGCCCTGTTCGGCGCGGCCGTGCTGGGCCTTGCGAACCTCACCGACGCCGTGCTCGACCAGGGCGGGGTGGGGCAGGCCGACGCGGCGGTGGCGAACCTCGCCGACTCTCTCAGGACGGCCTGGGGCGACCGGCTGCTCACCGCGATCACCACGCTCGCCGACACGCCGGTGACGGCGGGGGTGGCGCTCGTCGCGGCGGCCTGGCTGTGGTGGGCGGGGCAGCGGCGGCTGGCCACGGGCTACGCCTCGCTCGTGGCCTTGACCGCCGCCCTCACGCTGGCGCTCAAGGCCACCACCCGCATCCCCCGCCCGCATCCCCTCTACGCGGGGGCCGTCGAGTTCAGCTTCCCGAGCGGCCACGTGACCTTCGTGGCGGGCCTCTACGGGGTCTTGGCCTGGATCCTGGCCCGCGATCTCCCGCGCCCCTGGCGGGGGTTCGCCGCCGGGGTCGTGGGAACCCTCATCGCGGCCGTCGCGGTGTCGCGCGTCTACCTCGGCGCCCATTGGCCTTCGGACGTCACCGCCGGGCTCCTCTATGGGCTGGGGGCCACGGCCGCCTTCGCCCTGGCCTTCCGCTCGGTCGCGCTCACCGGGCGACAGCGGCTCGGCACCGCCCTGGTCGCGGTGGCGGCGCTGACCGTCGTGGGTGGCTGGCACCTGTCGCGATCGTGGACCGAGGCGGTGGCGCGCTATGCGTTCGCCCCGCCCGAGCCATGACCGCGCCGTCCCGGGGGCATCTGGGCGCTCGGCTTCGCGTCCCTCCTGATGGACGTCTCGTCCGAGATGGTCCACGCGCCGCTGCCGCTCCTCATGGGGGGGCGCTCGGCAAGCCGGTCGTGGCGCCGGGCCTGTGAATGGGTTCCCCAAGGCCACCGCCTCGGCCACCACGGTGATCTCCGGCGCCCTCAGCGACCGCCTGGGCCGGCCGAAGCTCCTGGCCCTCGCCGGCCAGGGCCTCGCGGCGGCGACCAAGCCTGTGTTCCCCCTGGCCAGGACCATCGGCGGGGTCGCCGCCGTGGCCTCGTGGGCCGGCTCGGCAAGGGCCTCCGAGGGGCGCCGCGTGACGCCCTGGCGGCCGAGATCGCGCCGCCCGCAAGGCAGGGCGCAACGTTCGGGCTGCGCCAGGCGCCTGACACCGTGGGGGCGGTGGCCGGACCCCTCCTCGCCGTCGCGCTCATGTGGGCGACCTCGGGGGCGATCCGCGGGGTCCTCTGGGCCGCCACCGTCCCCCCGGCGCTCGCCGTGACCGTGCCCGCGCTGGCGCTGCGCGAGCCGCCCCGGCCCCCGGGCCGACGCGCGGTGCGGCGGCCCCTGTCGCGTTCGGAACCCGCGCAATCCCCCGCGCATCGTGAGTGACGCCCTTCGGCGCGCTCACTCTCGCGGTGGGCGTGGCGCAGCTCCCCCTGGGACTCGTCGCCGGCCTCCTGTGGAACGCCGGGGGCCGCAAGCCACCTTGGTCGCCGCGGCGGCGCTCGCCCGGGCACGCGGGGCGAGCTGAGGCCTGATGCCCCCGCGGTTGCGGGGCGCGACCCCGCCCGATCCCTCGCGGCGGCATGGCTCGCCGACCCCGCCTCGCGCTCCGGAGCATCGACGACGCGGCCGCCTCGCTGGTCCTGGCGGGCGCGATCGGGCTGCTGCACCCCCGCTGCTGCGGTGCGCGGGCCGGCCCGCCCTGCGGGGCGGCGCATTACAGATAGTTGAGCCCGCCGCCAGCCGGGTGCCAGGCGGGGCCGCTACGCCCGACGGTGTCGCGGGCGTCGCGGCATCGCTCGGGGCGGAAGAGACAAGGCCCGCAAGCCTCCCCAGCACGGAAAGGATCCACGATGAAGCGCGTCTTCCTCACCGCGGCGGTGATGTTCGCGGCCGGGGGCCTCGGCGTCCTCGCCACCCAGCCCCGCGACGGCGGCGCGGCGCTGGCGGCCGCCAACCCCGCCCCGCTCGGCGACCTGTCGGCCATGCAGGCCATCGTCGCCGACACCCAGGCCATCGCCGCCACCGGCGACATAGCCAAGGCCAAGGCCCGCATCGCCGATCTCGAGGCCGCCTGGGACGAGGCCCAGCCGCGCCTCCAGCCCATGGACCCGACCGCCTGGACCAGCGTGGACAGCAGCGCCGACGCGGCGCTCTCGGCCTTGCGCGCGGCCTCCCCCGACCCGGCCGGGGTCTCGGCGACGCTGGCCGCGCTGTCGGCCACGCTCGCCCACCCGACTGGCGGCGGCGCTGCCCCGGCGGCGCTCGCGCTCGACGCCGACGGCACCGTCGCCACGACCGACGCCTCGGGCAAGCCCATCGGCTGCGAGGTCCTGGCGGCCGCGGTCCGCTCGGCCTTCTCGGCCGGCGCTCCCTCGGACCCTGCGGCGGCCGCCGACCTCCAGGCCAAGGGGCTCGAGCGCTGCAACGCCGACGCCGACGCCCGCGCCGACGCCTTCTTCGCGCAGGCGCTGGCGCTGTTCCCCAACCTAGGCTGACCCTCAGGAGCCCCCGATGTCCCTCGCCACGTCCTTCCAGACCCCCTTCGGCGACGCCGCCCCGCTCGCCGCCCCCGACCGCGTCCCGGCCGTCACGCCGGAGTTCTGGCTCATCAAGCTCATGGCCGTGACCATGGGCGAGACGGCGGCCGACTACCTCGCCGTCAACCTCGGCCTCGGGCTCCCGGCCACCTCGCTGCTGATGGCGGCGGGGCTCTGCGCCGTCATGGCCTGGCAGACCGAGCTCAGGCGCTACGTGCCCGCCCCCTACTGGATGGCCGTGGTGCTGATCTCGGTGGTGGGCACGCTCGTCACCGACAACCTCGTGGACAACCTCGGCGTGTCGCTCGTCACGAGCACGGTGGCCTTCACGATCCTGCTCGGCGCCACCTTCTGGGCTTGGCACCGCCTGGAGGGCACGCTGTCCATCCACGAGGTCAAGACCGATCGGCGCGAGATGTTCTACTGGCTGGCGATCCTGTTCACCTTCGCGCTGGGCACCGCCGTGGGCGACCTCGTGGCCGAGAAGGTGGGCCTGGGCTACCTCGCGACCGGGCTTCTCTTCGGCCTCGTGATCGCGGCCGTGGCCTTCGCCTTCTACGCGCTCAAGATGAACGCCGTGCTCGCCTTCTGGCTCGGCTACATCTTCACGCGCCCGCTCGGCGCCTCGTTCGGCGACCTGCTGTCCCAGCCCCGAGAGTATGGCGGCCTCGGCTGGGGCACCACGATCACCAGCCTCGTGTTCCTCTTGGTCATCGCCGGCACCGTGGCCGCCCTGACGCTGACGGGGCGCGACCGCGACGAGCCCGGCGACACGGCCTGACGCCGTCCAGAGTCCCGACCTTGACCACTGTCCCGGCCAGGCACCTCAGGCGGGCCCCCGCGGGCCCGCCTCTTTTCGCGGGCGGCCGGCTCTGCGACCCTGGCCGCGACCGCTGCCGAGAACCCGATGCGCATCCTGCTCATCGAGGACGACCAGGAGGCCGCGGCCTACGTGGCGCGTGGGCTCAGGGAAGCGGGCCATGTGTGCGACGTGGTCCACGACGGCTCCGACGGGCTCTTCCAGGCCACGCGCGAGGCCTACGACGTGCTGGTGGTGGACCGGATGTGCCGGGGCTCGACGGGCTCCGGCTCGTGCGCGCGCTGCGCGCGGCCGGGCGCGCCACGCCGGCGCTGTTCCTGACGGCCGTGGGTGGCGTGGACGACCGCGTCGAGGGCCTGGAGGCGGGGGCCGACGACTACCTCACCAAGCCGTTCGCCTTCTCGGAACTCCTGGCGCGGGTCCATGCGCTCGGCCGCCCCCAGGCCGTGGAGCAGGTCAAGACCCTTCGCGTCCACGACTTGGAACTCGACCTCCTGGCCCGGCAGGCCCGGCGCGGGGGAGTGGCCATCGAGCTCCTGCCCAAGGAGTTCCTGCTCCTGGAGGCGCTGATGCGCAGCGCCGGGCGCGTGGTGACGCGCACCATGCTCCTGGAGCGGGTCTGGGACTTCCACTTCGACCCCGGCACCTCCGTCGTCGAGACCCACGTGAGCCGCCTGCGCGCCAAGATCGACAAGCCCTTCGACGTGCCCCTCCTCCACACCGTCAAGGGCGCGGGCTACGCGCTCCATGCGCCTATCCCCGATCGTGGCTGACCTCTGGCGGCGGACCTCGCTGCGCATTGCGCTGGCCTTCGCGACGGCCCTCGTGGCGACGCTGGCGCTGGCGGGGCTGGTGGCCTTGGGCATGATCCGCGCCCAGCTCGCGGCCGACCGCGACCAGCGCCTCCTCGACGCCCACGCCGAGATGGTGCGCGAGTTCGAGGCCGACGGCGAGGCGGGGCTGCGCGACGCCATCGCCGAGCGCCTGGCGGCAGCGCCGGCCGGCGCGCCGCTGACGCAGCTCCGCGGCCCGGACGGGACGGTGCTGGCCGGCACCCCCGGAGCCGTCGAGGCGCCGCCCGGCTTCTCCGACCTCGCGCTCGGCGCCGGAGCGCTCCGGGTCTACCGGGCGCCGGCGGGGCCGGGCGACCTGATCCTGGGCGATGCCTCCGACCTGATCGGCGAGGTGGGCGAGATCGTCGTCGGCGCCTTCGGCTGGGCCGCCGTGGTGGTGCTGATCGTGGCGCTCGGGGGCGGCGCGCTGGTCGCGCGCCGCGTGCAGGGCGTGGTGGACCGCGTGGACGCCGCCATGGCCCGGGTCGCCGGGGGCGACCTCGCCGCGCGCATCCCCGGGGCCAGGGGCGGCGGCGAGCTGGAGCGGCTGGCCGGCCGCATCAACGCGGCGCTCGGGCGCCTGGAAGGGCTGGTCGAGGGGATGCGGCAGGTATCCTCCGACGTGGCCCACGACCTGCGCGCGCCGCTCAACCGCCTGCGCCTGCGCCTGGAGGCAGCCCAGGCCGGGGCCGTCGAGGGCACGCCGGTGGCGGTCGAGCTCGCGGCGGCGCTGGAGGAGGCCGGGCGGATCGATGCCACCTTCGCCGCGCTCCTGCGCATCGCCCAGGTGGAGGCGGGCGCGCGCCGCGACCGGTTCGCCCGTCTCGACCTCGCCACGGTGGCGGCCCGCGTGGCCGAGGCCTACGCTGCCGTGGCCGAGGATGCGGGCCAGACGCTCGCGCTCGACGCCCGCCCCGCCCCCGTGACGGGCGATCCCGAGCTGCTGACCCAGGCCCTCGCCAACCTCGTCGAGAACGCCATCCGGCATGCCGGGCCAGGCGCCCGCGTGAGCGTGGCCACCGCGGCGGGACCGGGCGGGGCCGTCCTCACCATCGCCGACGACGGCCCCGGCATCCCGGAGGCCGACCGCGCGCGCGTCCTCGGCCGCTTCGTCCGCCTGGAGAGGAGCCGCACGACGCCGGGCACGGGCCTGGGCCTCACGCTGGTCAAGGCGGTGGCCGACCTGCACGGGGTTCGGCTCGGCCTCGAGGACGCAGGGCCCGGCCTGCGGGTGCGGCTGAGCTTCCCGCCGCCCTGATCCCCTGTCGGCGTCAATGGCCGTCCTGAGCCATCCTCGCGCTAGCCCCGGAGCCGCCATGCGCCTGCTTCTCGTCGAGGACCACCCGCCTCTGGCCGAGGCGCTGCGCGACGGCCTGGCGCGCGCGGGGTTCGCCGTGGACCACGCCGCGAGCGCGGCCGCGGCGCGTGACCTCGCCCGCTTGGGCGGCCACGACCTCGTCGTCCTCGACCTCGGGCTGCCGGATGGGGACGGGCTCGACCTCCTGCGCCAGTGGGCCGGTCGAGGCCCGCCCGTGATCGTGCTGACCGCGCGCGACGCCACCGCCGACCGCGTGGCTGGCCTCGACGGCGGCGCCGACGACTACGTGGTCGAGCCCGTGGAGCTGCCCGAGCTCGTGGCCCGCATCCGCGCCGTCCTGCGCCGCCCGGGCGGCCGCCTCGCCGCCGTGCTGGAGCACGGTGGCCTCAGGCTCGACACCACGACCCGCGAGGCCTGGATGAACCGCGAGCCCCTCGCGCTCGGGCGCCGCGAGACGGGCGTTCCGGAGCTCCTGCTGCGCCGCGCCGGCCGCGTCGTGCCGCGCCGCGTGCTGGAGGAGGCGCTCTATGGCAACGACGACGAGGTCACCCCCAACGCCGTGGAGGCGGCCGTGTCGCGCCTGCGCCGCGCCCTGGAGGCGGACGGGCCCGGGGGCGCCCGGCTTCACACGGTGCGCGGCGTGGGCTGGATGCTGGGCGAGGAACGATGAGCCGGCCCAGCCTCCTCCGCCTTCTCAGCGCCCGCCTCGTCTGGGTGGCCCTGGCGGCAATCCTCGTCAACGCGGCCGCCGTGTCGATCCCCTACCTCGACCGCCGGCTCCTGGAGGCCGAGGTGGTGGAGCTGCGCGTGTTGGCCTTCGAGCGGGCGCTGCGCGCCGCGCCGCCCGGCCGCCCCGGCCTCGGCCCCGAAGATCTCCGGCTCTACGAGGCTCACCCGGACGCCTACGCCTACGCGCTGCTCGACGCGGGCGGCGCGGTGATCGAGGCCGCCATCCCCGGCCTGATCCCGCCCGACGCGCTGCGCGTGGGCGGCTACGCCCGGGACTGGGTGACCCGCGGGGACGGCCGCGACGCGCCGCTCCTCGTCACCTCCCACGAGGCGGCACTGCCCGAAGGGCCGTTGCGGGCCGTCTTCGTCATGCAGGCCGACCCGGCCGGCCTCATGCGCCGGGCGCTCCTCGTGGAGTTCCGCGACCACGTGCTCCTGCCTCTCGTGCCCTCGGCGCTGGTCCTGGTGCTCGCCAGGGCCCTCCTCGTGCGCGGCCGGCTCGCCCCCGTGGCGCGCGCCGCCGCCTGGGCGCGCGCCGTCCGCCCCGGCCGCCCGGTCCCGCCGTTCCCCGACGGCCCCCTCCCGGCCGAGGTGGCCGACCTGACGGACGCCACGCGGCGCGCGCTCGACCGCCTCCAGGCGGCGCTGGCCGCGGAAACGCGCCGCGCGGCCGAGGCGGCTCATGCGGTGCGCACGCCCGTGGCGGTGCTGACCGCCCGGCTCGACGGCCTGCCGCCCTCGCCCGAGGCCCTGCGACTGCGCGCCGACGTCGCCGCGCTGTCGCGGATGGTCACGCAGCTCCTTGCGTCGTCGCGCGCCGAGATGCTGGAGGAGGCCGACGAGGTCGTGGACCTCGCGGCCCTGGCCGAGGACGTGGCGGCCGAGGTCGCCCCCTTCGCCATCGCCCGGGGCGGCGGCGTCGAGCTGCATCCGCCCGCCGGCAGGCCCCTGGCGCGCGGGGCCGCCGACCCGATCCGGCTCGCGCTGCGCAACCTCGTGGAGAACGCCGTCATCCACGGCGGCGGGCGGGTGGAGGTCGCGGCCGGCCCCGGGCCGGTGCTCGCCGTGCGCGACCACGGCCCCGGACTGCCCAGCGACCGCGAGGCGATCTTCCGCCCCTTCTGGCGCGCGCCCGGCGCTGCGGAGGGCGGCGCGGGCCTGGGCCTCGCCGTCGTCGCGCGCACTCAAGCCGCGATGGGGGGGACGGTCGAGACGGTAGACGCCCCGGGCGGGGGCGCGGAGGTCCGCCTGCTCTTCCGTCCGGCCTGACCGATCCGCGAGCCCGTCAGACTGTCGTCAGGTCCGTGGGCGATTCGTCTCCCATCGCAACCCTTTCGGGAGACATCGACATGGAGATCATCGGCACCCCCCGCCCCGACGTCCTCGTGGGCACCGCCAACCGCGACGAGATCTACGGCCACGGCGACGACGACCGCATCGAGGGCCTGGGCGGCAACGACGACCTCGAGGGCCAGGCCGGCAACGACACCGTGCTGGGCGGCCTCGGCAACGACGAGATCTACGGCGGCCGGGGCGACGACGTCCTCGACGGCGGCGCGGGCCGCGACGAGCTGTCGGGCGGCGCGGGCCGCGACGTGTTCCGCGTGGGCCAGGGCGCCGACACGGTGGAGGGCTGGCGCCCGGGCGACCGCATCGAGATCGACCCGGCGCGCGGCATCGACAGCCTGGTCGAACTCCAGTCCCTCGCCAGGGCCGTGGACGGCGGCGACTCGACGCTGATCGACTTCGGCGGCAACACGCTGCTGATCGAGGACGTCAGGCCGTCCGAGCTTTCGGCGGCCATGTTCGGCCTGCCCGACGCCGCGACGGCCCGCATGGCGGCCACCTCGGCCACGACCCTGCGCGAGATCGAGGGGACGAGCGCCTCCGAGACGCTGATCGGCACGGCCGGGCGCGACGAGATCTACGGCTTCGGGGGCAACGACCGCATTGAGGGGCGCGGCGGCGCCGACGTTCTGGAGGGCGGCGTCGGCAACGACCGGGTCTACGGCGGCGCCGGCAACGACGAGGTATACGGCAACGCGGGCAACGACAGGCTGGGCGGCGGCGCGGGCAACGACGAACTGAGCGGCGGCGGGGGCGTGGACACCTTCGTCTTCACCGGCGGCCGCGACATCGTCGAGGACCTCGCGCGCGGCGAGACGCTGCGCATCGACGACGCGCTCGGCATCGACACGGAGGCGGAGCTGCTGGCTGCGGCGCGTCCCGCAGGCAACGACCCCGACGACCTCATCGTCACCTTCGGCGGTGGCCACTCGCTCAGGCTCGAGGACACCACGCGCGCCGAGATCGAGGCCGCCAACGTCCTCTTCTTCTAGGAGATCACCATGCGGACCATCGCCCTCCCGGCCGTCCTGGCCCTCCTCGCCGGCGCCGTGGCCGCCCAGCCCATCGGCGGGCTCGCGGGCCTCGCGCACGGCGTGGGCGTCACCCTGTCCGGCACGGTCGAGCGCATCCTCGACGAGGACGAGGTGCTGCTCGCCGACGCCACCGGCACGGTGGAGGTCTACGGCAGCCCCGACCTCGGGACCCGCGTCGCCGTGGGGGAGGCCGTCACCGTGGCGGGGCTTCTCGACGACGACGGCGCCCTGGAGGTCTACGCCACGGCCGTGACCCGCGCCGACGGCACGGTGCTGCGCTTCGACCCGGACGCGTGACAGGCGCATGCGCAAGGGGCGGCGCGGTCTCCCGCGCCGCCCGCCCCCGGGGCGCCCTGGGGCCTTGCGCCCCGGGGGTCCGTCAGTTGCTGGACTCGTCCTCGCCGTCGTCCTCGCCGTCGTCCTCGCTGTCGCTGTCGCTGTCGTTGTCGCCGCCCGACGCGGGCTCGTCGGTGACGGCGCCGGTTTGGGCGTCCACCATCACGTCCCGGACGGTCCCGTCGGCCATCAGCAGCTTGACCTCCCAGCCCGCGGCTTGGCCGGCTTCGAAATCGATCGAGGCGACGGTGCCGCCGGTCGAGGTTTCGGCCGCCCGGATCGCGTCCGCGAGCTTGACCGTCGCGGCCTGGAGCGCCTGCGCCTCGGCCGCGTCATCGGAACCGCGGCCGTCGTCGGCCAGCGCCGCCGTGGCGCCCAGCCCCAGCAGCGACAGTGCCAGGACGCCGGCGCCGGCGATCCTCTTGCCCATGCTCCTCATCGTCGTCTCCTTCGTGTTGCCCAGGGCACCGCGCCCTCGGATGGCACCCATCTGTGCGCCGGCTCTCACAGGGACCTGGGACGGAGGTTGGAAGTCTGTAACCTCGGGCCGGCGCGGCTCGCCGCCGTTCCCGCCTGCGGATGTTGCGGCGAGGTTGCAGCGAAGCAACCTGGGCGACAGGCTCCTGCCAGGTCCGCGGGCCAGGCGGGCGCGGGACGGGCTGACAAGGTTCCACGGAGGCGCGATGAGGATCCTGGTGATCGAGGACGACCGCACCACCGGCCCCTACGTGGCCGAGGGCCTGCGCGAGGAGGGGCACGTCGTGGACCTCGTGGGGGACGGGGCGGACGGCCTCCTGCGGGCCACGACCGGGGCCTACGACGTGCTCGTGGTGGACCGGATGCTGCCGGGCCTCGACGGCCTGTCGCTCGTCAGGACGCTGCGCGGCGCCAGGATGCGTGCGCCGGTGCTGTTCCTCACCGCGATTGGCGGCGTGGAGGACCGCATCGAGGGGCTGGAGGCGGGGGGCGACGACTACCTCGTGAAGCCCTTCGCCTTCGGAGAGCTGTCGGCCCGCGTGGCCGCGCTGGGCCGCCGCCCGCCCATGGAGGCGGAGCCCAGCCTGCTGCGCGCCCGCGACCTGGAGATGAACCTGCTCACCCGCAAGGTGACGCGCGGGGGCGAGCCCGTCGACCTGCTGCCCCGCGAATGGGCGCTCCTCGAGCACCTCCTGCGCCGCAAGGGGCGCGTGCAGACCCGCACCATGCTGCTGGAGGCCGTGTGGGACATCCACTTCGACCCCCAGACGAACGTGGTCGAAACCCATGTGAGCCGCCTGCGCGCCAAGGTGGACAGGCCCTTCGCCACCGAGCTCATCCGGACCGTGCGCGGCGCGGGCTACCGGATCGACGACTGATGGCGGCCCAGGCCGCCTGGCGGCGCCTGTCCGGCTCGACGCCGTTCCGCCTGGCGCTCTGGCTGGTCCTCGCCTCCTCCGTCGCGCTGACCGTGCTGATGGGGGCCGCGGCGCTCGCCGCCCGCGCGCGTCTCGTGGCGGCGCTCGAGGCCGAGATGGAGGCCCAGATCGAAAGCCTCGATGCGACCCCCGACGTGGCGGCCCTCGAGGCCCTGGTCGCGGCCCAGGCCGAGGGGATGGACCAGGACCAGGCCGTGCTCGCCTTCCTCGGCCCCGACGGGCGCGTGGTGGGCAACGCGCGGGCCACGCTCGGCCCCGACGGCGCGCGGGTGGAGGACGGCGACGACGACGGCTACCTGCTGCGCGCCGAGCCGATGCTCGGGGGCACGCTGATCGTCGGGCGCTCGCGCGCGCCGGTGTCGGACCTGGGCGAGGCGCTGACCACGCTGCTCCTCCTCGGGCTCGTGCCCACGGTGGCGGTGATGCTGGGCCTCGGGCTGCTGCTCGCGCGGCGGGCCGACCGGAGGGTGCGCGGCATCGAGGCGGCGCTCGCCGCCATCGCCGCGGGCGACCTCGCGGCGCGCGCGCCCGAGGCGCGCGACGGCACCGACCTCGACCGCATCGCCCAAAGCCTCAACCGCGCCGCCCGCGCCCAGGCGGCCGCCGTGGACTCGCTCAGGCAGGTCTCGACGGACATCGCCCACGACCTCAGGACGCCGATCCAGCGCGTGGCGGTGCTGCTCGACCGCCTGACCGCCCGCGCCGCCCTGGCCCCGGAGGCCGCGGGCCTCGTCGCCCAGGCGACGGAGGAAACGGCCCGCATCGCCCGCACCTTCCAGGCGCTGCTCCAGATAGCCCAGATCGAAGGGGGTCAGGCGCGCGACCGCTTCGGCCCCGTGGACCTCCGCGACCTCGCCCGTGACCTCGTCAGCGTCTACGAGCCCGCCGCCGAGGACAGCGGGCACGCGCTCGGGCTGAGGGTCGAGGGCCCCGGCCCCTTCACGGTGCGGGGCGACCGCGACCTCCTGGCCCAGGTCCTCGCCAACCTGATCGAGAACGGCCTGCGCCACGTGCCGAAGGGCGGCCGGGTCGAGGTGGGCGTCGCGGGCGAGGCGGGCCGCGCGACCCTCCGGGTGCGCGACGACGGCCCCGGCATCCCCGAGGCGGAGCGGGGCAACGTGCTGCGCCGCCTGTATCGGCTGGAGCGCAGCCGCACGACGGACGGCAGCGGCCTCGGCCTCAGCCTCGTGGCGGCCGCCTGCGAACTGCACGGCGCGCGGCTCGCGCTCGGCGACGCGGCGCCAGGCCTGGAGGTGTCGGTGGCGTTCGGGACGACTGGTGGCGCGAGCGGCGACGGGGCGGGGGTTGGCGGGGGCTGAGAGGGTCATCCGTGCCGCATGGGCGCGAGGCCCGCGAAGTGCAGCGCCACGAGCGCTCGGTGGCGGCCCTGAGGTCCAGCGGTCCCTCCCTGGCGAGGCCGGCGGAAACGGCGGCGTCGATGGTGGCAGCGCCGACGAAGAAGGCAGGCATGGGATGCGCCTGCGAGATGATGGGAGGGAAGGGGGCGCGAAGCGCGCCCCCTTGGTCGGGCTTGGAGGCTGTGTGAGAAGTCGTCCGCCTGGTCAGCGGCTCCATGTTCGGCCGGAGACCAAGGAGCCTGGACATGATGCGACGCGGCGACTCGACGGACCTGACCGACGCGCAATGGGCGGTGATCGCGCCGCATCTAGCTGCCCCCAAGGCTCCTGGCCGGCCGCGGCGCACGGATCTGGCGGTGGTGATCGACGCGATCCTGCACCTGCTGCGGACTGGCTGCCAGTGGCGCCTGATCCCCTCCGACTCTCCGCCCTGGGGCGCGGTGTGGTGGTACTTCCGTCGCTGGCGGCCCGACGGGGTGTGGACGCGGCTGCATCGGTCGCTGCCCCGTGCGGCGCGCGCGGCGAAGGGCCGGATCCCCGAACCCGCCGTCGTGATCATGGACAGCCGGTCGGTCAAGACCAGGCGACGAAGGGGGCGTTCGCGGCTTCTATGGCCGCAAGCGGGTGAAGGGGCGCAAGAGGCAGATCCTGGTGGACGCGAACGGTTCTCTCGTGGCGTGCCGTGTGGAGCCGGTGCGCATGGCCGACCGTCGCGCGGCGCGGGCCCTCGCCGCTGGGCTGGCGCCCCTCTGGCCGCGCATCCGCACCGTGATCGCCGATGCCGGCTACGAGAGCGCAGCCCTGGCCCAGCACCTCGCGGAGCACTGAAGTTGGAGCTGGAGCTCTCCTGATCTCCTGGGCGGTTAGGGGAACTCCACGTCATGAGCCCGAACACGATCCCGAGGCGCCTGCTCCAGCATCGCTTCGGGGGTGTTGCTTCTGTTCACGGCGAGGTGCGAGCCTGCAACTCATCCCGGTCAAGTCGGTGGGCGCATGATCGCGACGCAGGAATACGGCTGGACCCAGCTTGCGGACCGTGCGGGCCTGCGCTGGCCCGACGCGGCCGACTGGGCCATGGCTCAGGCCGCCGCGGCCGGCTTCGACGCGTGGGAGCCGCTCGTGCATGGGCCGGACGACCTGCGGCGGGTGGCCGAGACGGCGGGGCGCCACGGGCTGGCCATGCCCTCGATCTTCCTTTCCGGGCCGCTCGGAGGCGCCGAGGCCGGCGCGACGTTGGACCGGATGCGCGCGACCTTGCGCGCGGCCGGGGCCATGGGCTGTCGGCTGGCCTCCGTGTACCCGAGCCCTGACGCGAGCGGCTGGAAGCCGGACGCGGCGCTGGTGGCTCAGGCCCGCAACCTCGGCGCGCTCGCCCAGGCGGCGCGAGGCGAAGGCGTGCAGGTGCTGTATCACCCCGAGGAGGGTTGCCTGCATCACGGGGCGCGCGAGATGGCCCACATGCTCCTGGCGACGGACCCGGACGAGGTCGGGCTCTGCCTCGACCCGGACACGGTGTGGCGCGCCTCGGGGGGCAGCATGGTCGCGGTGCTGGACTTCCTGCGCTCGTGGGGCGCGCGCGTGGCCGAGGTGCACCTGCGGCAATGCCGAGGCGGGGTGTGGACCGAGGCGCTGGGGCCGGGCGACGTGGACTTCGGGGCCGTCGCGGCGGCGCTCCGGGCGGCGGGCGCGCGGCCCTTCGTCGCGGTCGAGCACGCCTTCGAGGAGGGCACGATCGTGACGCTGGACCCCGTCGAGGCGCACCGGCGAAGCCTCCGCTACGTCGAGGACGCGTTCCTGCCGGCCCTGGATGGCTGAGGGCACAGGCCAAGCCGAAAGGAGGGCCGGGGCCCGGGCTGGGGCCGCGCCGGACCTGCCCCCGCCGGCCTCGGCGGCCGCCCTGGCGGTGGACGCGCTGGGGCGCGCGGACTTCTACGAGCGGCTGCTGGCCCTCCTGGGCACCGTGGCGCCCCACGACCTCGCGGCGCTCGTGCGCTACTCGCGCTCCTCGCCGCCCGACCTGATCCTGCCGCGCGTGGAGCCCACGGCGGCGATCGAGGCCTATGGGCGGCAGTTCTTCGCGCTCGATCCCTTTCACACCCACTGGACCGGCGGCGGCGAGACGGGCGCGTTCCGCCTGCGCGGGATGGCCGCCGGCCTCGGCCGCAGCCGCTACGCGCGCGAGTTCCTGCGCCACATGACGATCCACGACGAGATCGCGGTGTTCCTGCCCGCGATCGGCGACGCCTCGCCGACGCTGATCCTGGACCGCGCGCGGCGCCCCTTCGCGGACCGCGAGCTCGCCGCGGCACGGGCGCTTTATCCGCTGCTCGCGGCGCTCCACCGCCGGCACCTCGACATCTTCGTGGCCGCCGGCGCGGAGGCGGATGGCTCGCCCTTGGGCGCCGGGCGCCCGCTGCGGCTGGTGGACGCGCGGGGCGCGACCGTGTTCGCCACCGCGGCCTGGGGGGCGCTGGCGGCCGAGCCGGAGGTCGCGGAGGCGCTCGCGGTGGTGGCCTCGCGCGGGCCCTGCGCCGTGCCCTTGCCGGGCGGGCGGCTCCTGCGGCGCACGCGGCTCGCGCCGGACTTCGGGCCGGCGCCCAACGGCTCCTGCGACGAGGTCGCGCCCGACCCCGCCGCCGATGCGGGCTCCGCCTCGGGCCTGCCGCCGTCGCTGGCGGCCGCGCTCACCGAGCGCGAGCGGGAGGTCGTGCTCCTCACCTTGCGCGGCTACCCGGTGGCCGAGATCGCGCGCAAGCTCGGGCTGTCGCGCGGCACGGTCAAGAACCACCGCCTGGCGATCTACCGCAAGCTCGACATCACCACCGAGCGCGAGCTGTTCGCCGAGTACATGGCGGCCACGCGCCTGCGCGCGCCCGGCTCCTGACCGACCGTGACCGTTGGCACGGTTCCCCGCCCGCCCCGGGCGGCGCATGATCGGGGCGAACGGCGAGGGAGGCTGGCCATGGACGGGTCGCGGACGGGACGGCCGGTGCGCGTGGGCGTGGTGGGCCTGGGCAGCGTGGCGCGCGCCTACGTGCCCCACATCCGGCGGCTCAACCTCGAGGGCACGCCCTGCGCCATCGTGGTGGCCTGCGACCTCGACGAAGGGCGCCGCGCCAAGGCCGGAGGCTGGGGCATCCCCGACTTCACCACCGACTGGCGCGAGGTCGTGCGGCGCGACGACGTGGACCTCGTGGTGGTGCTCACCGCCATGCAGGCGCACGGCGAGATCGCCAAGGCCGCGCTCGACGCGGGCAAGCACGTCCTGGTCGAGAAGCCCATGAGCATGGACCTCGGCGAGGCGGCCGAGCTCGCGGCGATGGCGCGGACCTCCAGGGGCAACCTCGTCTGCGCCCCCCACGTCACGCTGTCGCCCACCTACGCCGACATGTGGCGGGCGATCCGCGCGGGGCGCATCGGCCGCCCCACGCTCGCGCGGGGCTTCTACGGCTGGTCGGGGCCGGACTGGGGGTCGTGGTTCTACGAGCCGGGCGGGGGGCCGATGTTCGACCTCGGCGTCTACAACGTCGCCACGCTCACGGGCCTCATCGGCCCCTGCCGGCGCGTGATGGCCATGTCGGGCATCGCCATCCCCGAGCGGATCGTGGACGGCAAGCCCCTCGCCGTGCGCACCGACGACAACTCGCAGTTCCTGCTCGACTTCGGCGACGGCTGCTTCGGCGTCGTCACCACCGGCTTCACCATCCAGAAGTACCGCAACAACGGCATCGAGATCTACGGGACCGACGGCACCATCCAGATGCTGGGCGAGGACTGGGACCCCAAGGGCTACGAGCTGTGGGAGAACGGCCGCGGCGCCTGGGAGGTGCACGAGCAGCGCACCGGCTGGCAGTGGACGGACGGCATCCGCGACGCCATCCAGGCCATCCACGAGGGCCGCAAGCCCGTCAACGGCCCCGACCACGCGTTCCACGTCCTCGAGATCATGGTCAAGGGCCTCGAGTCGGGGCGCACGGGCCAGGCGCTGCCCGTGACCTCGACCTTCGCGGAGGCGCGCTTCGACCGGGCGGACGCGCGCGTGGCGCCCCACCGCGACCACGCGCCCGCGACCTGATGGCCTACAAGTCCTCGCCCCGCCCGTCCTTCGACCGCCCGACGCCCATCCCCTATGCGCGCGCGACGCGGCACGTGTGGGGCGACGCGGAGTCGGGGCTCGTGGACGACTGGATCTACGTGTCCTCCGACAAGATCCACCAGCTCGTGTTCGGCCTGCCCCCGGGCGAGGGCTTCCGCCATTCGGAGTCCTTCCGCACCGTGTTCGCGGCCGACGAGGTGCTGTTCGTGCTCGAGGGCACCATGCTGATCGCCAACCCCGAGACCGGCGAGGTCCACCTCGTGCATCGGGGCGAGAGCGCCTTCTTCCGCCGCGACACCTGGCACCATGCCTGGGCCTGGGGGGGCGAGGAGCTGCGCGTCCTGGAGTTCTTCGCGCCGCCCCCCTCCACCGGCTCGTCGGGCCCCTACGCGCGCACGCGCCCCTACGTGGCCGTCCCGCGCTACGAGCGCGCGGAGCTGATCGGCGACTGGCCCATGGGGCGGCAGGGCGCGGAGGCGCGCGCGAGCATCCGCGTGCTGCGCGAGGCCGACCGGCTGCTGATGCTCGACCCCACGGACCCCCGCGTGCTCACGGGGATCGTCGCCTCCACCGACCAGCTCACGGCCGGCTCGATGCGGCTCGCGCCCGGCGGGCGCAGCGCCCCCCTCCGGCACGGCGGCGCGGCGGGGCTCTACGCCCTCGCGGGTCGCGTCAACATCCTGGTGGACGACCCCGAGGCCGAGCCGCCCGTGTGGTTCGAGCTCCATCCGGGCGACGGCTTCTACGTGCCCGAGGGGACGCCATACCGCGCCTTCAACATGGGGGGCGAGCCGGCCGAGCTCCTGTTCGGCGTGGCGCCGCGATACCGCCCCGCATGAGCGCGCCTCGGGCCATCGGCATCGACGTGGGCGGCACGAAGGTCGCGGGCGGGATCGTGGACCTCGCCACCGGCGCGGTCCGGCACCGCCGCGAGGCGCCGACCGACCCCGAGCGAGGCGGCGAGGCCGTGCTGGCCGACGTGGCCGACATGGCGCGCGCGCTGCTCGCGGCGGCGGGCCGGCCGCTGGCCCTGGGCCTCGGCGTGGCCGAGCTCGTGGACCCGGGCGGCCAGGTGTTCTCGGGCCACCGCATCGCCTGGGCCGGCCTGCCCGTGCAGGAGCGCCTGGGGTCCATCCTGCCCACGCGCGTGGAGGCCGACGTGCGCGCGGCCGCGCTCGCCGAGGCGCGGCTCGGCGCGGGGCGGGGGCTGCGGCACGTCCTGTACGTCACGGTGGGCACAGGCGTGAGCGCGGCGCTGGTGCAGGACGGGCGGCCCTATCCGGGCTCGCGCGGGGCGGCGCTGGTGATCGCCAACGGCACCATGCGCCACGGCTGCCCCCGATGCGGTCACGCCTGGTCGGAGGTGCTCGAGGACGTGGCGGGCGGGCAGGGGATCGCGCGGGGCATGGGGCTGGCGCGGGCCGAGGAGGTGCTGGCGGCGGCAGCGGCGGGCGACGCCCGTGCCGCCGGGGCGCTCGCGCACGCGGCGCGCGAGCTGGGCCAGACGCTCGCGCTCCTGGCCGGCGCGCTCGACCCCGAGGCGGTGATCGTCGGCGGGGGCCTGGGCTCCGGGCCGGGGCCGTTCTTCGACCTGGTGGCCGACGCGCTCGCGGCCTCGCTGTGGGACGGGGACGCCCGCGCGCTGCCCGTGCTGCGCGCGGGGCTCGGACCCGAAGCGGGGCTGATCGGCGCGGCGCTGGTCGCGCCGCAGGACGCGGGGGCGCTCGCGGAATAGCTTGCAGGCCAAGCCCGAGCGGGGCGAGCGAGACCCCGCCGGGCCACAACAGGGAGAGGACACGATGCACCGCACATTGGCCACCACCCGGCGCGGCCTCCTGCGGGGGGCCACGGCGCTCGGCGCCTTGGGCCTCCTGCCGCGCGGCGCGCTCGCGCAGGCGCCGGGCGCGCTCACGCTCTGGACGCCGGGCGGGTCGGACCTGTTCTGCCGGATCCACACAGACCTCGTGACGCGCTTCGCCGCCACCGGCGCGGACGGGCTCACGGGCGGAACCGTGACCTGCGGGCGCGGGCAGAACACCGAGTACACGCAGGTGCTCATGGGCGCGATCTCGTCGGGCAGCCCGCCCGACATCTCGATCCTGTGGGACTCGCCCATCGCGCTGGGCGCCCAAGGAGCCTTCATGCCGCTCGACGACATGATGGCGGCGAGCAGCGTCCCCGCCGGCACCTGGCCGGCGGGCCTGCTGCGGTCGGTCCGGTTCCGAGACCAGACCTTCGGCCTGCCGGTCACGGCGGGCATCTACGGGATGTGGTACAACGAGGAGATGTTCGAGGCCAAGGGCATCCCGGCGGACCGCGCGTCGTTCCCCAAGACCTGGGACGAGATGCGCGCGCTCAGCAAGGAGTTCACCGTCTGGGACGGCGACCGGCTGGCCGTCGCGGGCTTCATGCCGCCGCGCGCGGTCGAGTCCATGGCGGTCTGGTCGGCGCTCAACGGCGGGCGGCTCTTCGACGGCGACGCCATGCGCTACACGCTCGACGCGCCCGAGAACGTCGCCATGTTCGAGTACTTCCTGGCCTGGCTCGACGAGGAGTACCGGGGCGACGTCAACCTGATAGACCGGTCGGGCAACTTCACCGACTCGTACCCGTCCTCCACCACGGGCCTTGGGCCCGCCTTCCGCGAGGGGCGGCTCGCGGGGCTCCAGGACGGCTCCTGGGTCATGGGCGACATCTGGGCCGACCCCGAGCCCACCTTCACGCGCTGGAACATCGCCGCGCATCCCGTGGGGCCTGGGGGCTCGGAGGCGGTGTCGGGCACCTGGCCCAACTGGTTCGTGATCCCCACGGGGGCCGCCAACCCCCAGGCGGCGTTCGACTACCTCGCCTGGCTGTCGGTGGACGGCGTCGTGGACTGGTACCGCCAGATCCCCGACGTGCCGACCAACTCGCAGGTGCAGGCCGTGCCGCCCGACGTCGTGGTGGAGCGGCGAGGCGCGGAGTTCGCCGCCGACGTCACGGCGTTCCTTCAGGCCCAGGCCGCCGTCGCCACGCCCATGTGGGACAGCCCCGTGCAGAGCTTCGGCAACGACCAGCTCGCCCGCGCCATGGAGAAGATCTACACCAAGACCGCCACCCCGGCCGAGGCGCTGGCCGAGGCGCAGGCCGCGTCCCAGGCCGAGCTCGAGCGCGTGCTGGGCGGCTGAGGCGCCATGGCGGCCGACTCCGCCTCTGGGCAAGCCCTCCGCCGCCGGCGGGGGGCGAGCCGCGCCGAGGCGCGCGCGGGCTTCCTGTTCGCGGGCCCCTGGATGGTCGCGCTCGCGCTCTTCACGCTGGTGCCGCTCGTGCTCACGTTCGCCTTGGCGTTCGCCAAGGTGCAGATCGCCGGCATCCAGTGGGCGGGCACGGCCAACTACGAGGCGCTGTGGGCCGACCCCGCCTTCTGGACCTCGGCGCGCAACTCGCTCTTGTTCGCGGCCGTGTCGGTGCCCATCAAGCTCGCGCTGGCGCTCGGGCTCGCGCTCCTCCTCAGCCGCGCCTCGGCGCTGGCGGGCTTCTACCGCACGGTCCTGTACCTGCCGTTCCTCATGCCGCTCGTGGCGGGCTCCATCGTGTGGACGCTGCTGCTCACGCCCGGGGCGGGGCCGGTCAACGCCATCCTGGGCGGGCTCGGGCTCGACCCCCCCGACTGGCTGCGCGACCCGCGCGCGGCGCTCTGGACGCTCGTCATCATCAGCCTGTGGCCGCTCGGCGTCGAGACGCTGGTGTTCCTGGGCGGGCTCCAGGCCGTCCCCAAGGACGTGACGGAGGCCGCGAGCCTCGACAGCCCCGTGGCCTGGCACGGGCTCCTGTGGATCACGCTGCCGCTCATCACGCCCGTGATCCTGTTCAACCTGGTGATCGGCATCATCGCCTCGTTCCAGATCTTCATCCAGGCCCTGGTGATCGGCGGCACCACGGGCACGCCGGCCGAGTCCACGCTGATGTACATGGTGGTGATCTACCGGGCGGCGTTCCGCTACTACAACCTCGGCTACGCGGCGGCGCTGGCCACCGTGCTCTTCGCGGGCGTGCTGCTCGTGACGCTGCTGATCTTCCGCACCGCGCGGTCCTGGGTCCACTACGAGGGGCGCGCGCAATGACTGGCACGCCGTTCGACGCGGCCCATGCGGCCGCGCCAGGCCGCCGCAGGCGCCGCTCGCGCCGCATCGGGGCCGCTCTCGCCTACCACGCGGCCATGCTCCTCATCGCCGCCGTCTTCATGCTGCCCTTCTACTGGATGGCGATCTCGGCGTTCAAAACCAACGCCGAGATCTTCGCCGACCCCATCACCTGGTGGCCCGACCCGATCCGCTGGGAGAACGTGTCCGCCCTCTTCACGCGCCCCGACTTCCCGTTCCTGCGCCAGTTCTGGAACTCGGTGTTCTACGCGGGCATGGTCGCCATCGGCATGTGCCTGTCCTGCTCGCTGGCCGCCTACAGCTTCGCCTGCCTGCGCTGGCGCGGGCGCAACCTGGTCTTCGCGCTCACGGTGGCCGCGCTCCTGATGCCGCCCATCGTGACCTTCCTGCCCACCTACCTGGCCTGGAGCCGGCTGGGCTTCAATGGCACCTACGTGCCCCTGATCCTGCCCGCCTTCCTGGGCGACGCCTTCTACATCTTCATGCTGCGCCAGTTCTTCCTGGGCGTCCCGCGCGAGATCATGGACGCCGCGCGCCTCGACGGCGCGTCCGAGTTCCGCATCTGGTGGCAGATCGTGCTGCCGCAGGTGCGCACGCCGCTCGTCATCGTGGCGCTGTTCGCGATCGTCTACACCTGGCACGACTTCTTCGGGCCGCTGATCTACCTCCAGGACCCGCAGGACTTCCCCCTGAGCCTCGGCCTCTTCACCTTCCGCACGCAGCGCGCGGTGGAATGGTCCCTGTCGATGATGGGCGCGCTCCTCACCGCGCTGCCGCTCGTGGTGCTGTTCCTGCTCACCCAGCGGCTGTTCCAGCGCGGCCTCATGACGGCGGGGCCGCGGTGAGGGGGGCGCGATGGGCTCGGTGACGCTGGAGGGCGTGCGCAAGCTCTACGGCGCGCTCGAGGTCATCAAGGGCATCGACCTCGCCGTGGCGCACGGCGAGCTCGCGGTGCTGGTGGGGCCCTCGGGCTGCGGCAAGAGCACGCTGCTCAGGATGATCGCCGGCCTGGAGGACGTGGACTACGGCACCGTCGCCATCGACGGGCGGGACGTCACCGAGATGGCGCCCGCGCGACGGGGCGTGGCGATGGTGTTCCAGGGCTACGCGCTCTACCCGCACATGACCGCCTACGGCAACATGGCCTACGGCCTGCGCCGCGCGGGGCTGCCCACGCCGGAGGTGGACCGGCGCGTGCGCGACGCGGCGCGGCTCCTCCAGATCGAGCCGCTCCTGGACCGCCGCCCCCGCGCCATGTCGGGCGGCCAGCGCCAGCGCGTGGCCATCGGCCGCGCCATCGTGCGCGAGCCCAAGGCGTTCCTGTTCGACGAGCCCTTGTCCAACCTCGATGCGAGCCTGCGGGTCGAGACGCGGGCGCAGATCGCGCGGCTGCACCGCGAGCTCGGCGCCACCATGATCTTCGTGACCCACGACCAGGTCGAGGCGATGACGCTCGCCGACCGGATCGTGGTCCTCAACGCGGGCCGCGTGGAGCAGGCGGGGACCCCCCGCGACGTGTACCACCGGCCCGCCAACCTGTTCGTGGCGGGCTTCATCGGCTCCCCGGCGATGAACCTGCTGCCCGCGACGGTGCGCGCGCGCGACATGGGCGGGGTGGCGCTGGGGCTGGCGGGCGGGGCCGGGCTCGCCTGGGCCGGCGTCGCGGGGGCGCTCGCGCCCGGCGACCCGGCCACGCTCGGGCTCAGGCCGGACCGGCTCCGCCCCGCCCCTCCCGGCGGGGCCGCGCTCTCGGGCGAGGTGACGCTGGCCGAGGACCTGGGCGACCATTGGGTGCTGCACGTGGCGACGCCCGCCGGATCGGTGCGCGCCAAGGGAGCGGGGGACGCGCCCGCACGGGTGGGCGAGCGGCTTGGCCTCGCGGTGGACATGACGGGCGCGAGCCTGTTCGATGGGGCCGGCCGGAGCGTCGGCTGAGGGAGCGACGAGCCTTGTGCGCCGGGGCGTCCTCGACCCCAGCCGAATCTCGCGGGCAGGCGGTGCTGGTCGAGAAGCCCATGGGGCTGAACGGCGACAAGGCCACGCTGCTCGTGGAGGCCGCGGCCCGGGAGCGCGTGTTCCTGAGGGAAGGCTACCCGGGCCGCTGCCGCCCGCAGGTGGCGCGGCTCGTGGCGCCGATCCGCGAGGGGGCCGTCGGCCGGGTGCGGGGTGGCGAGCCGCGGCCGGCCTTTGGATCGCGGCCGGGCATGGTCTCGATCCCGTGGCGCTGGCGGCAGGGCCGTGGCGCTGGCGGCAGGGGGCGGGGTCGCGAGGGACGGGGGCGCGTCCGCTCCGGCCCGGGAGGCAGGCGACGGGTGCGGCTCCAGCCCTTCCAGCGGTTGGGGAGGGTCCTGGGCCGTCCATGGACAGCTGGCGCATCCTTCCACGTCAGCCCGTCGCGCCGCGCCTGGGCGATCCCGCTCGGCACACCCCGGCCCTCGGCCCGGCCCCGCCCGCGCGCGCCTTGGGCCACAACGGCCCCGGGCGGTCCACCTGGGCCTCGCCCAGCCGGGAGCCGTCGCCCATGCCGCGCCTCCTCGGCGGCCCAGCGAGCCGGAGCCCTCCAGCCCCCACGAGCAGATCCGTGGACCCCGAGCCTACCCCTGCCCGCGCGCGAGGCGCGGGTCGAAGGGGCAGTCCTCCTGCGACACCACGCGCAGCCGCGCGTATTGCGGATGGTCGGGGTTGAGGATCACGTTGCTCTCGGCGGGCACCACCGCCGAGGGGACGCGCAGCGCCAGGCTGCGCCGCGACCGGCTCCAGTCGTCGCCCGCCGCGCGGGCCCGGGCCGCGTCGAAGGGGCTCACGTCCTCCACGTCCTCGATCTCGGCGTCGGGGGGCAGCTCCAGGCAGACCGCCACGCGCGGCGGCAGGCGCCCCGGGTCGCCCTCCTCCTCGCCCACGTGCACCCAGGACTCGAGCACCGCCAGCGGCAGGGACGAGGTCGCGTAGACCGCCGCCACCCCCTCGCTGCTCCAGCGCCCCCCCGCCAGGCAGCTCTCGCGGTCGTCGAGCCCCGGAGCGCGGCCCGGGTCCACGAGACGCCACACCCGCAGGCAGCCCGCCTCCGTCAGCACCCAGTTCGGCCCCGTCCGCTCGGCCCTGTCGTCGCGCATGGGCCACCTCCCCCGGGCGCAACCCCCGCGCCGGGCGGGGGTTCCTAGAGGTCGAAGGCGGCGAAGACGGGGGCGTGGTCGCTCGGCCCCTCCCAGCCGCGGGCGTCGCGCAGGATGCGCGAGCCATGCGCCGCCCCCAGGAGGTCGCGCGAGGCCCACACGTGGTCGAGCCGGCGCCCCCTGTCGGCCGCCGCCCAGTCCGGCGCGCGGTAGCTCCACCACGAATAGAGCTTGCCGCTCGGATGGTCGCGGCGCGTCACGTCCTCCCAGCCCCCCGCCTCGCGCGCCTCCTCGAAGGCCGCGCGCTCCTGCGGCGTGTGGGAGACCACGTCGCGCAGCTGCCGGCTGCTCCACACGTCGTCCTCCCCGGGCGCGATGTTGAGGTCGCCCACCAGGATCGCGCGAGCCGGCCTGTCCTCTCGGAAGTGGTCGCGCAGGTGCGCCACGAAGTCGAGCTTCTGGGCGAACTTGGGGTTCTCAGCCGGGTCGGGCAGGTCGCCCCCGGCGGGCAGGTAGACGTTGTGGATCACCGCCCCGCAGGGGAGCCGCGCCGCCACGTGCCGCGCGTGCCCGAGCCCCGCGAAGTCCACGGAGCCCGCGTCCTCCAGGGGCCGGCGCGACAGGATGGCCACGCCGTTGTAGCCCTTCTGCCCGCGCGCCACCGCGTGGACGTAGCCCAGGGCGGCGAAGGCGCCCAACGGCATCTTCTCCACCGGGCTCTTGCACTCCTGCAGGCACAGCACGTCCGGCGCCTCGTCGCGCAGCAGCCGCGCGACGAGCCCCTCGCGCAGGCGCACGGAGTTGATGTTCCAGGTGGCAAGCGTGAGCATGGCGCCCCCTCTAGCGGGGGCGCCGGCCGGGGGGAACCGCTAGTTGATGTTGACCTGGGCGATGTTGCAGAGGTCGTAGGTGTCCACCACCTGCGAGCCGTCGGCGAACTCCACCAGCACGTCGTAGTAGCAGTTGGAGACGTTGCGGATCGTCACGTCCAGGTACTGGCCCGGCTGCAGCACGTTCTGTCCCAGAAGGTCGTTCTCCCAGGAGTTGTTGTTGGTGGGCGAGGAGTAGATGCGGTAGACCACCGCGCCCGAGTTGTTCTGGAAGCGCACCTGGTAGGACTGGGCCAGGGCGGGCAGGGCCACCAGGGCGGCGGTGGCGAGGGCGGCAAGCGAGGCAAGGCGCATGGGACGGCACTCCGAAGGGGCGCCGGCCTCCAGCGGCCGGCGCGTCATGGCCCCAGCCTAGCCCCGCCCGCCCCGCCTGACCAAGCGGAAACCGCAAGGGGGCGGGTCAGGATTCCCGACCCGGCCCCCCGTCCGGACCCCAGCCCCCGTGCGCCCCCTCAGTTCTGCTGGAGCGTGTAGGTGTCCATGGCGCAGATATCCTGGCTGTCGGTGTACTCCGACCCGTCGTCGAACACGAAGCGCAGGTCGTAGGCGCACTGGTCGGAGCCGTCGGCGATGGTCACGGTGCCCGTCTCGCCCGGCGCGATGACGGCGCTGCCGAGGATGTCGTCGCCCCACATCTCCTCGTTGGCCGGCGAGGTGTAGAACTCCATCACCGTCAGGGCGGTGTCGTTGACGAGCGTGTAGGCCACGTCCTGGGCCGGGGCGGCAGTGGCACCGAGAAGCCCCAGGACGGTCCCGGTGGCGAGGGCGGCGCGGAGGGTGGTCATCGGTCTTCAGGTCCTGGGGGCAGGCGCGGCCCCGGCGCGGGGCGCCCAGTGCGCCCGTCTCCCTCTGGCACATAGGCGGGCTGATAGGCGATTGCATGACCCCGCGAGGGGGCGGCGCCAAAGAATCCGGGCCCGTGGCGCGGGCGAAAAAGGGGCCCGGGGGTCGCCCGGGCCCGAGTCCAACAGGGAGGAGACGCCCGGGGGCGTCGCAGGGGCAACGCCGCGCCGCCGCGAGGGTTCCCCCCAGGGTCAGGCCACCAGCCGGTATCCGCCCGACTCCGTCACCAGGAGCCTCGCGTGCGAGGGGTCGGGCTCGATCTTCTGGCGCAGCCGGTAGATGTGCGTCTCCAGCGTGTGGGTCGTCACCCCCGCGTTGTAGCCCCACACCTCGTGCAGCAGCACGTCGCGCGGCACCACGCCGTCCTGCGCCCGGTAGAGGAACTTGAGGATGTTGGTCTCCTTCTCGGTCAGCCTGACCTTCTTGTCGTCCTCGGTCAGCAGCAGCTTCTGCGAGGGCCGGAAGGTGTAGGGGCCGAGCTGGAAGATCGCGTCCTCCGATTGCTCGTGGGTCCTGAGCTGCGCGCGGATGCGCGCCAGCAGCACGGGGAACTTGAAGGGCTTGGTGATGTAGTCGTTGGCCCCCGCGTCGAGCCCCAGGATCGTGTCGGCGTCGCCGTCGTGCCCCGTGAGCATGACGATGGGGCACTTGACGCCGCCCTTCCTCATCACGCGCGCCAGCTCCCGCCCGTCCGTGTCGGGGAGCCCCACGTCGAGGATCACGAGGTCGAAGAGCCCCGCCTTGGTCTTGGCGAGCGCGTCGGCGCCGTTGCCAGCCTCGAACACGTCGAAGTCCTCGGTCATCACGAGCTGCTCGGAGAGCGCCTCGCGCAGGTCGTCGTCGTCGTCCACGAGGAGGATCTTCTTGAGCTGGGCCATTTCGGCCTCCATCCATGTCGCTGTCACGGGATGGAGATGGGCGCGAAGGCCCGGGAATCCAACGGTTTCGCAACCATTCTCGCGCGTGCGTGAGCGAGGGCGGGACTGCCCGGGACGGGCGCGGGCGGACCCGTCACGTCCCGATCCACGCCAGGAGCAGGGCGGCGCAGGCCGGCCCGCGCCAGGGCAAGGCCCCGATCGCCCGGAGCACGACCACCGCGAGCCAGCCTTCGGCCTCATGGGGGCCGCGCTTCGACGCCGCCCTCGACCTGCTCGTCGTCTCCGACCTGACCGAACCCCTTCGGCGCCGAGTTGGATGCCTACGCCGGACTCGGCCATGCAGCAGCCTACCGAATGGACGGGGGATCGTGCGGCAAGAGGCCGGGGTTCGTCCCCGACGAACCTTGACGTGGCAGGACGCGCGGAGCCGGGACGATGCCCGGCCCCCCGCCCGCCCCCGCCCACCGCCGCGCGCCCCCGCGCGCCCCCGCGCGCCCCCGCGCGCCCCCGTGCGCCCCCGTGCGCC